>OJMO01000150.1_pt1 | contig 53574 bp, 58 predicted proteins | sample 1597241 | NCBI WGS metagenome assembly OJMO01 (sample SAMEA2452129, study PRJEB22498) | human gut metagenome | biome: human feces; feature: human gut; material: feces | place: Australia | collected 2012 | reverse complement strand
ATATATCAAAAACTTTAGATATCCCAGTAAGTAAAGTAGAATACATAGCTAAAAAATACTAGAAGAAACTAGTATTTTTTAAATTTTAAAATTAATAATAGTTTTTCAATTAAATGTAAACATTAATAGTTATTAGTGAGTTAATTATAAAACTAGTGTTATAATAATTTTATACAGTAAAGTGAGGTCATTATGGAAAAGAAAAAAAGTACTAAAAAGAAAAAAAATTCAAGAATGCAATTCTTTAGATATCTTGCAATAGCATTAGTTATTATCAGTATTATATGTGTTGGGTTAATATATTTTATAAATGTATTACCGACTGAATATTTTTTGGTTTGTATAGCATTATTTGCTATTATCGATTTTATTATGTGCTATTTACTTTTAGGAAAAGGTTGGAAAAAAAGAATGTTTGGAACTTTTCTTTCATTATTATTAATTATAATTTTTATTTTAGGGATAGTATATGAGCTTAATACCATTGGATTCTTAAAGAAAATTGGTAACAAAAATTATAAAACACAAAATTACAGTATAGTGGTATTAAATGATAGTAAATATAAAAATTTAAAAGATATTAAGGATGAGGATGTTGGAATTTTATCAAAAAAAGATGCTGAAGGATTAACTAATGCTATAGATTATTTAAATAAAAAGATTAAAGTTACTTATATCGAGAAAGATGACGTTGGTAAGTTGGAAGAAGGATTACTTGATAAAGATTTAAGTGTGATACTTCTTGAAAATACTTATTTAGAAATAGCTAAAGAAGAAAATGAAGAATTTGCTAAGAATGCTAAAGTAATCTATGAATTTTCTGTAGATATTGCTACAAAAGATTTGGTGAAAAATGTTGATATTACAGAAAAGCCATTTAATATATTTATCGCTGGTATAGATACTTACGGAAAAATTAGTAGTGTTTCTCGTAGTGATGTTAATATGGTTGTTACCATTAATCCTAAAACTCATAAAATATTATTAACTTCAATTCCGAGAGATTATTATATATATCTTCATGGTATAACATCTTATAAAGATAAATTAACCCACGCAGGAATTCATGGTATAAATATGTCTGTCAAAACCATAGAAGACTTACTTGATTGTGATATAAACTATTATTTTAAAGTTAATTTTTCATCTTTAATAGACATTGTTGATGCTATTGGTGGTATTGAAGTTGATAGTCCTTATACTTTTACAACATTTGATAATAAATATACTTTTAAAAAAGGATTAAATAAATTAAACGGTGAAAAAGCACTATATTTTGTTAGAGAAAGAAAAGCTTTTAGTGGTGGTGATAGAACAAGAAATCAAAATCAACAATTAGTTCTTACTGCTATTATAAATAAAGTTATGTCAAAAACATTATTAACAAAATATAACAGTATTTTAGATGCTGTAGGAGATAGTTTTGTTACAAATTTAGATAATGATAGTATTACAAAATTTATAAAAAATCAAATAAAGAATAATGACAATTGGACAATTGAAACCTATAATTTAAATGGAACAGATGCATTTGATTATACTTATTCTTATAAATCAGCTAAATCATATGTAATGCAACCTGATGAAGAAAGTGTAAAAAATGCTCAAAATAAAATAGATGAAATAATGAATGAAAAAGAAGATTAGTCTTCTTTTTTTTAAAACATTTGTCACCTTTTGTCGAAGCTATTTAAATTTATAAAAAAACGTAGTATAGTACTAATACAAAGGTGATAAAATGTTAAAAATGGATATGGAGTATAATCATGGTGTCTTATTTGTAAGACTTGATGGTATTTTAAATCGTAGTACTTCTTATAAATTAAATAACTATTTAGTACCTGTTATTTTAAAACATAAGATTAAATATTTAGTATATAATTGTTTTCTTCTAGAAAGCATTGACGAATGTGGACTAGATGCGCTTTTAAATACTAAATGTGCTATTAGAACTAATAAAGGTAAATTATATTTATGTGAAGTTCCTGATGAATATATGAAGCCTTTAAAAAAAGCTGGTTTAAAAGAAACCAGCAGTGAATTAACAGCTTTAAATATTTTAAAAATTTAGGAGGAACAATGACAACACTAGAAATTATAAATCTTAATGCTCCATTGATTCACAAAATTGCTTCAAAATTCTATGGAGCAGATAGAGAAGATTTATATCAGGTGGGGGTAATTGGAATTTTAAAAGCTTATCATAACTATAAGCAAAATGGTACCACTAAATTTTCAACGTATGCATACGATTATATTTTTGGTGAAATGTATAATCTTGTTAATAATAATTCATATAAAGTAAGTAAAGACCTTATAAGGCTTTATAAGAAATTAGAAGTTACTAGATATACATTAGCTCAAAGTATGGGAAAAATTCCTAGTAACATAGAATTATCCAAATATTTAAACATTGAATTATCTTTGGTAGATAGTGCGACTAATATTGGAAATGTTGTGAGTTTAGATGATGATAATGAAAATAGTAGAAGTTATTCAGAGATAATTTCTTCAAATGAAAATATTTCTCAAGACGAAAGATTGATTTTAGAAGAGAGTATCAATCAGTTGGATAATCAAGAAAAAGAAATAATTAAATTGAGATACTTTAGAGATTTATCTCAACAAGAAGTTGCTAAAGTATTATCATTATCTCAAGCAAAAGTTTCACGATATGAAAAAAGAAGTTTAGAAAAAATGAGATCATTTAATAATGTAGTATAAAAAAAATTGCATATTTTAATGCAATTTTTTTAGTATAAACTTGGAAAATCATAAGAAATATTTTTAATAATTTCATACATATTTGATTTGATTAATTTATTAAATAGTTTGGCATATAAATTATCTATTTCAGTTGGAGTCATTTCACTTAATTTAACAGTATTAGTTTCATCAAAGTTAGCAATAGAGGCTCCGATTTCAGATTTATAGTCAAGCTCTAAATTTACTTTGTATTTATCATAATTAACAGACAACTCGATAGAGCCTTCATTTTTAGATTCACTAATTTCTTTATTAGTAATTTTTATTGTTCCGTCAACTTTAGCGTTACTTTCTTTATAAAGATAATCAATACTTAATTTATTTTTTGTATTTTCATTAACAGTAATTTCAAGATTAGCATCATTATCTTTAACATATATTACAGTATTATCATTATTATTTATAATACCAAACTCAGCATTATTATTTATTAATTCTAATTTGGCAAATTCATTAGTAAATCCTTTAGTATAAAGATTTAATGTGCCAATTGCTTCAATATCCTCGTTTTTAGCATCCTTTAAAGTATCTTCGATGTTAGAAACTGACATATCACTTATTTTACTTAATTTCTTTATTAATTCATCATTGTCTAAAATATTATCAATAATATTTTCAATAAATTTTTTAGTATTTTTCTCATTTAAGTTATAAGAAATTTTTGTTACTTTAGTACTTTTACCATTTAATTTAATATTAGAACTACTTTTTGTTAATTTCTTCATTTCAATAGAATCTATTAAGATTTTTTTAAATTCTTTTGTAATATAATTTAAATCATCTTTATCAAAATTTACATTTTCAATTTTAAAAATATCATCAAAATTAAATATTTCGTCGTCAATATTAATTATTTTTTTATAATCATCTTTTAATGAAACATAAGCTTTATCATTTATAAAATATAATAGAGCATCAATTATTTTTGTTTCATTCTCTGTTAATGCAGCACCAAGTTCTAACTTTCTATTTTTGTAATCCATTCCAAATGTATAATCAAATTTTTCATTCTTTAAATCTTCTAAGCCATCAATGTTGGTATCAATTTTTAAAGAACCATTAACTAATGCAGTATCTTTGTTGTAATCAAAATTTTCTATCTCATCAATAGAATCATTAATTTTGTTGAAAGCTTTATTTATTACATTTGTAACAATCTTATCAGTTCTATTAAAATAATAATAAAAACCTCCAGCAAATAATGCTACTACTACTAAAACTACAGCAGCAATTGGAATGATTTTGTTACCTTTTTTAGAAGTAATATTGTTTGTTTCTGGTATAGAAACGTTTTCTTCTTTCATTTTTCACACTTCTTTCAAATTTAATTATATCAAAATTAATTATAAAGTAAAACAAAAGTACAATATAAATTCTTGAAATTTCATATTATACAGTGGTGAAGTAATTTGAAAAGAATAAAATTAAGTGAATATAATAATAGTTTAGGGACTCTTATTGATATTGAAGATCAGTATACTTATTCCTTAAATCATTATAAAGATAGTATCAATATTCCATATCAAAAGTTAGTTTTTAACTATAAAACATTACTGGATAAAACTAGGCCGTATTATATTATGTGTAATGGTGGTTTTAAAAGTAAAAAGCTTGTAAATATTTTAGAATTTTACGGTTATAATGTCACTCAAGTCTATAAAGAGTGATTTTTTTTTGATTTTGATTTATAATAATAAATGAGTGATGATAATGACGGGAATATTAAATACAATAAATGATTTTATAAATTCAATGATTGCATATTTAGGTGTAGCTGGCCCCATTATGGGGTGTATTTTAATTATTTTAGAATCTATTTTACCAATTTTACCTTTATGTGTTTTTATAACTTTAAATTGTATGACTTTTGGATATGTTGCAGGGTATATAATATCTTGGATTTTTACTTGCTTAGGATGTTTGCTATCTTTTACAATTATAGAAAAAGGTTTTAAAAATTGGTTTGATCGAAAAATTAGAAGTATGAAAGGTGCTAACAAAATAATGAAAGTTATAGAAAAGTGTAATGTATCAGAACTTGCTATGATAGTTGCAGTGCCTTTTACACCAGCATTTTTAGTTAATATTGCTGCGGGTCTTTCAAAGATGGATGTAAAAAAATTTATGGTTGGTATTTGTATAGGAAAATTATTTATGGTATATTTTTGGGCTTTCATCGGAACAAATTTGATTCAAAGCTTAACTAATCCAATTATAATTGTAAAAGTAATATTTATGTTGATAATTGCTTATATTTTGAGTAAAATTGTAACTAAGAAGTTTAATTTATAAGGAGGATTTATGGAATACGTTGTAGTAGGACTTTTAGTTTTAGTATTAATATTTTTAGTTATTTTAATAATGCGTAAAAAAGATGACAGTCAGATGATTGAAAGATTAGGAAGGTTTGAAACTGATATAACTAAAGAAGTTGGAAGCTTTAAATTAGATTTTAGTAAGGATTTAAGAAATGATTTTGAAAAATTAAATGAAAAGATTGAAAATAAATTAAATTTAATTAACGATAAAGTCAATGAAAGAATAGATCAAAATTTTGAAAAAACAAATAAAACTTTTAATAATATTATTGAAAGATTATCAAAAATTGATGAAGCACAAAAAAAGATTGATGGTTTATCAAGTGAAATAGTTTCTTTACAAAGTGTATTAACTGATAAAAAAACTCGCGGTATTTTTGGTGAAGTAAATTTAAACTATATTTTAACAAGTGTCTTTGGTGAAAAAAATACTGGAGTTTATGATATTCAACATAAAATGGAAAATGGGTTTATAGCAGATGCTATTTTATATGCACCATCTCCACTTGGTACTATTTGTATAGATTCTAAATTTCCTTTAGAAAATTATCAAAAAATGACTGATAAAACTTTGTCAAAAGAAGAAAGAGAACTTGCTTTAAAACAATTTAAATTAGATGTAAAAAAACATATTGATGCCATTAGTACAAAATATATTGTTCCGGGAGAAACTTCTAATGAAGCTATAATGTTTCTTCCTGCAGAAGCAATATTTGCTGAAATAAATGCTTATCATCCAGATTTAATTGAATATGCTTATAATAAAAGTGTGTGGATAACAAGTCCAACTACCTTGATGAGTACTTTAACTACTATTAGTATGATTTTAAAAAATATGGAGAGAGATAAATATGCTAAAGTTATTCATGAAGAGTTAAATAAATTATCTTTTGAATTTGCCAGATATAAAGAAAGATGGGATAAATTATCTAGAAGCATTGATACAGTTAGTAAAGATGTAAAAGAAATACATGTTACAACCCAAAAGATTACTAATAGGTTTAATTCAATAAATAGTGTAGATGTTGACAAATTAATTAGTAAAGATGAATAAAAAATTAAACACAATATAATAAAAAAATATACCAATATGATATATTTTTTTAATGCTCAGTTAAATATAAATCATAATATTCGTCATAAGTTATATTTAAATCATGAACTTTGGTTGCATGATCAACACCGATATATCTTAAATGCCATGGTTCTTCTTGATATCCCGTAATGTTTTCATTATCTTTAGTGTATCTTATTATAAATCCATATTTATAGGAATTGTCTTTTAACCAAGAGTAATGTTTAGCTATTAACTCATTATATCCAGTACTTCTAATATCAACAGCAAGACCTGTTTGATGTTCTGAATATCCTGGTCTTGCAGAGTATGTATCAGCTTTATTTACACCGTCAATTTTTACATATCTATTGTAAATAATTTCCTGTGTTTTATATGAACGATAAGTACTATATGGATAGAATGAAACTCCTTGAGTTATTGCATATGCTTGTAATTTATCAAAACTTTCAGCTGCTGGTTTACGCATTTTATATGCTGAACTATAGCTTAATGATGTTAAATCGCTTGGTTCATAATCACTACTTAATTTATGAAATTTATTTACCAAGACAGTAATTTCTTCAGGATTAGTAATATCCTCATGATTACTATAAAATTCTTTATCTAAATTTAAATTAACTTTAGTAACAATATTTTTAATTTCTAAATCAGGATTTAAAGTTTTATAACTTTCATATCTTTTTATATTATCTATATTAAAATTTGTTATATCTACATAATCTTTTATATCTTGATAGGGAAGTTCTATTAATTTTTTTATATTTGTATCACTCAATTTTCCTAAAATATTATTTATTTCAGTTGTTGAATAATTTTTATACTGTAACGTAGAAACAATATCTTCATAATCGTCGATTTCTCTATAAATTATATCTTCAGTAGGTTCATTAACTGGAGATGTATCTTGTTTATTATTTTTATAATAGTAAGTAGTATATAGTAAAGTATAAACAATAACAAAAATTCCAACTAAACCAAAGAATAATTTTTTATTCATAACATCACACATCTTTCTAATTACATTTTATCAATAATTAATTAAATTTAATACTATGTAAATTAAAATTTTACATAATTTAACTAATATAAATATATTTTCAAAATTTTTTCATATCTTTTATTAGAGGTGTTATTGTGAAAAAAATATTATTTGGAGTAATTTGTTTTTTAACTTTCTTTATTAATGTAAATGCTTTAGAAAATTTGGCACCAAATTCTAAAAGTTCAATTTTATTAGAAACATCAACTGGTAAAATATTATATGAATCTAATTCTCATGAAAAATTACCACCAGCCTCAATGACAAAAATTATGAGTATGCTTTTAATTATGGAAGCGATAGATAATAATAAATTATCATTTGATAGTGATGTTTTAATAAGTGAAAATGCTGCAAGTATGGGTGGATCACAAATTTTTTTAGAAGCAGGTGAAACTTATAAAGTTAAGGATCTACTTAAAGGCATTGCTATTGCTTCTGGTAATGATGCAGTAGTTGCAATGGCAGAAAAAGTTGGTGGCACTGTTGAAAATTTTGTTAATATGATGAATGAAAAAGCAAAATCTTTAGGATTAAAAGATACCGTATTTAAAAATCCTCATGGCCTAGATACAGAAGGACATTATTCAAGTGCTTATGACATGGCAATGATTGCTAAGGAATTATTAAAGCATGAAAAAATATTAGAATATACTAGTATTTATGAAGATTATTTGAAAAAAAATGATGGTTCTTCTACATGGCTTGTTAATACAAATAAATTAGTTAGATTTTATGATGGAGTAGATGGACTTAAAACAGGATTTACTTCTAGTGCAAAATATTGTGTAACAACAACTGCCAAAAAAAGTAATATGCGTCTTTTATCAGTAGTAATGGGTGCTGAAACTAGTGATTTAAGAAGTAAAGATACTACTAACTTATTAAATTATGGTTTTAATACTTATAAATTAGATTTAATTATGAGTAAAACAAAAATATTAGGTAATGTTAAAGTAGAAAAAGGCAAAAAAGATAATGTTGATTTAGTATTAAAAGAAGATGCTACATCATTAAAAAAGATAAATGATAAATCTACAGATTATTTTGTTAATTTAAAAGTTGATAACATAAAAGCACCTGTTAAAACAGGTGATAAAGTAGGAACTGCTGAAATACTTGATAATGATGGAAAATTTGTAATGGAAAGTGATGTTACAGTAACAAAGAATATAGATAAAGCTAATTACTTTGATTATCTAAAGAAAAATTTAAAAATATTAACTACTGGTTTTTAATAAAACCAGTTTTGTGTTATTATATACTTAGTATAGTTGGAGTGATATTATGGAAAGTATAATTGTTATAAAAATAGTTTTTGGAATAATACTTAGTTTATCTTCGTTTATTTTAATTTTATTAGCATATTTATTATTTTATAAATATTTAATTCAAGAAGAAAAGTGTAATAAAAAAACTAAAGGAATAATAAAAAAATACACTTTATTTAATTATGGAGGCGAACATAACAATATTCATTTACCAGTCGTTTATTATAAAGTTAATAATAAAGATTATAAAGTAGTTGGTCCAGAATATAAAGTTTATATTAATACAATGAAAAAAACGCCAAAGGAAAAGAATACTCTTTCATCTGAAGATAAAAATCAATATTTATATACCAAAAGAGTTGGTAATACATTAATTGAAATTAATAAAAATCCAATTGAAGAAATGTTTCCACTCGGTTCAAAAGTAGATGTTTATTATTATGATAAAAATCCTAAGATAGCTTATGTTTTAAGATATTGTAATAAAAAATGGATGTTTTGGTTTATGTTAATTTCAGGAATAATAATATTATTTTTAGATTTATTTATAATTTTTTTCCTATAAACTAGTAAAATTTTATTATTTCAGAATAAAACTACTTTCAGTTTAATTTGGAAGTAGTTTTTATGTTATCTAAAAAATTTTGAGTATTAAATAAATCGATTCATAAAATTACTATTAATAATTCTTGATTGCAAAACATTTGTTTGCTATAATTTTTATAGGAACATTTAATGTGAGTGTCGTCTTCCAATCTTGTAAAAGAAAGGAGGGATACAATGAAGAAAAGAACTTTTATAATAAAAGTCCTTCGCCTTATTGTTATTATTTTATTACTCCTTACCTTATTGGTATTAGCAATAAAAATATGACACTCTATCAACTCTGATTGAGTGTCAATACTAAATTTTTAGAGGAGACATTCACTTGCAGAATTGAATGTTCCTTTTTTATTTTATGCAATTTTTCTTGCTAAATACATATTATCATAAAAAAAAACTTTTTACAAGTTTTCTTACTGATTCGTAGGTATATTTTTATATCTTCTTATTTGGAAATAATTTTTTACAGGACCTTTTTCTTCTTTAATATTATTATCAATATTATTTTTTTCTTTTTTCAAATTTTTTAAAAATTAAAATAATTTTATTAAATCTTAAACTACTAAATGGAGTTTCATATGTTAATTGATACGTCAAATTGTAAGTGTGTTATTAATTTGGCAAAATAAAACTACTTTCAAAATAAATTGAAAATAGTTTTTATATTATCTCGAAAAGTTCGAGTATCAATCAATTTGGTGCCTGCGGTCGGACTTGAACCGACACGGTATTGCTACCATTGGATTTTGAGTCCAACGCGTCTACCATTTCACCACGCAGGCAATTAATTAGTAAATTAATTATATCATATAAAATGCTATTTTGTAGTATAAAATTATTAAATCTGCAAATAATATAATTAGAAGCAATTATATTTTCTTGCTTCTAATTACGAAAAGAGACTTTTAAAAAAGCCTCTTTTTTGTCATTTAGATGTCACTTATGTTAACATATAATTAAGTTGTAAGTGAGGATAAATATATGGAAATATTAAAGGTTGAAAATTTAACAAAAGTTTATGGAAAAGGAGTAAATAAAGTAGTTGCACTAGATGACGTATCTTTTACAGTTAATAAAGGAGAATTTGTTGCAATAGTAGGAGCAAGTGGTAGTGGAAAAAGTACACTATTACATTTAATTGGTGGAGTTGATCGTCCAACTAGTGGCAAAGTTTTTATTGAAGGAAAAGATATATATAAATTTAATAATGATGAACTTGCTATTTTTAGAAGAAGACAAGTAGGACTAATTTATCAATTTTATAATTTAATACCTATATTAAATGTTGAAGAAAATATTGTATTACCACTTGAACTTGATAAAAGAAAAATAGATACTAAAGAACTTAATGAATTGATAAAAACTCTTGGACTTGAAAGTAGAAAAAAACATCTTCCTAATGAACTATCTGGTGGGCAACAACAAAGAACTTCAATTGGAAGAGCTCTTGTTACTCATCCAGCTATAATTTTAGCGGACGAACCAACCGGAAATTTAGATTCTAAGACAAGTGACGAAATTGTAGAACTATTAAAAATGTCTAATAAGAAATATAATCAAACAATCATAATGATTACCCATAACCTTGAATTAGCAGCAATAGCTGATAGAATAATAACAATTGAAGATGGAAAAATTGTAGCAGGTGATTAATATGAATTTACTTAATAAATTAACTTTAAAAAATTTAAAACTAAACAAAAAAAGAACTATTGTTACAATTATTGGTATAATATTATCTGTAGCGTTAATCACTGCAGTAACAAGTATGTTTTTTAGTGCATATCATTCTATAATTAAATATGAAACAAGTATTAAAGGTGATTTTCATTATGAATTTATGAATGTAAGTGGTAAAGATTTAAAAAACTTTGAGAATAATCGAAATATAGAAGAGTTTGGTATAGTAAAAAATATTGGATATGCTAATTTAACAAAAAGCCAAAATGAGTATAAACTTTATGCTTATATAAAAGCTTTTGATAATAAAGCATTTGCTAATTTAGCTATAAAATTAATTAGTGGAAAACTTCCAAAAAATGATAATGAAATTGTAATACCAAGTCATTTAAAAACTAATGGACGTGTAAATTATAAAGTAGGAGATACAATCACTTTAGAAGTAGGAAAAAGAGTTAAAGATGGATTTGAACTAAATCAAGATAATAATAAAACTGATGAATTTGAAGAAATTATTGATACTACGACAAAAAACTATAAAATCGTTGGAATTATAAAAAGACCATCAAATTATATAGAAAGTTATGAAGCACCTGGATATACTTTTATAACATATTTAAATAAAATATATGATGACAATGATTATGATTTATATGTTAAGTATAATAGTAAAGCTTTAAAACATGAAAGCGAAGTAACTGCTGATATTTTAAATGTTCCAAGAGAAGCTTATAAAAGTATTAATGATTATGAAATAATAAATAAATTAAATGAAAAACAATTAGCTAAGATTTTTAAGCAAATGGAAAAAGCAAAATATAACTATAAATTCTTTGATATTAATTCTTTTAAAACTTGCTAAATTTGATTCGAATACGATTGTCTTTAAAAGACAAAATAATGATTTATTGACAATAATTAATGAAGCTAGTATGAATGCTTCAGCATTAGCAGATCTTAAAAATATTGAAATAAATATAAATAGTAATGATAATATCAATATTTACTGTGATTATAAATGGGAAGTTGAAGCTTTAACTAATATTATAAAAAATTGTATAGAGTATTCTTTGGAAAATTCTAAAATTGATATCTTTATTAATGATAATAACTTATATACAAAATTGACTATAAAAGACTATGGAAAAGGTATGGATAAAGAAGAAATTAAAAATATTTTCAAAAGATTTTATAAAGGTAATAACTCTTTTAATGATAGTATTGGAATAGGGTTATCACTTGCTAAAAATATTATTGAAAAAGATAATGGCTTAATTAGTGTAAAATCTAAAAAAAATAATGGTACGGAATTTAATATTAAATATTTTAAAAATTAATGTATATTATTAAGGATATTACATATAATACTACTGGAAGTGATAAAATACTTCCAGTAAATTAAAAGAACTTTTAACGGATATTAAAAGTTCTCAGACTGTTGACAAAGAAAATTTTCGTTAACAGTCTTTCTTTTTAATTATCAAAGTGATACAATAAATGTGCGAGTGATAATCCATTCTCAACAAATGCATTGTCGATACTCGCTTTTTTTATTGAAAAATGTTATAATTATACTGTTGAGAATGGAGTGATAATTATGGCAATGACAAAACAAAGATTTAAAAATGACTGTATAATACTTAATACATTAGATGATTTAGTACCACAAGAACATTTGGTAAGAAAACTAGATAACTGTATAGATTTTACCTTTATAGAAGATTTAGTAAAAGATTTGTATAGTGACTTTGGTAGGCCAAGTATTCCACCAGTGGTACTTTTTAAATTGATATTTATAAATATAATATTTGGAATAAATTCAATGAGAAGGACTTGTGAAGAATGTAAGGTAAATATTGCCTATAGATGGTTTTTAGGATTATCAATGTACGATGATATACCAAATTATTCAACATGGAGTCAAAATTATATAAGAAGATATAAAGATAGTGATGTGTTTGATAAAATATTTGAAAAGATATTAGATCAAGCAATAGAATATGAATTTGTAGATCCAGAAACAGTATTTGGAGATGGAACTCATCAAAAAGCAAATGCCAATAAAAACAAACATAAAGATGTGAAAGTAGAAATAGTTAAAAAAGTATATGAGGATAAATTATTAGAAGAAATAAATGAAGATAGAATAAAACATGGTAAAAAACCAATTGAAAATTTAAATAAAAAAGAAATAATGTTTGATGAAGAAACTGGTGAAGTAATAGAAAATAAAGACACTAAACATATTAAAGAAAGCTTAACAGATCCAGAAAGTGGTTGTTTTCATAAAGGTGAAAAAGAAAAATGCTTTGCGTATACTCATCAAGTTTTTTGTGATAAAAACGGATTTGTATTAGCCAAAACAACAACGCCAGGAAATATTCATGATAGTGTTGCTTTTTTTGATGCATATAATGTACTTAATAAAAAATTTAAAAGTAAAATCAAAAATATATGTTTAGATGCAGGATATGTAAATCCAGCAATTTGTAGAGAAATAATATTAAATGGACATACACCACTAATGCCATATAAAAGACCAATGACTGGGAAAGGATTATTTAAAAAATATGAATATGTATATGATGAATATTATGATTGTTATATTTGTCCAAATAATGAAGTATTATCTTATTCTACAACAGACAAAAATGGATATAAACAGTATAAATCGAACCCTAACAAATGTGTAGATTGTCCATTTAGAGAACAATGTACAAGAAGCAAAAATTGTCAAAAAATAATAACACGTCATATATGGGAAGAATATAAAGAACAAACAAATGAGAATAGATATACTCAAAATTGGAAAGATAATTATCCGCAAAGGAAAGAAACTATTGAAAGAGTTTTTGGTGATTGTAAAGAACAACACAATTTGAGATTTACAAGAATTCGTGGCTTACTCAAAAACGAGCAAAATACCACGATGATTTTTGCGTGTCATAATTTAAAGAAAATGGCAAATTGGAGATGGAAAACATCACCAACTAAGTCATTAATTAAGCAAATTATTGCCAAAATTCTAAAATTTACAAAAAAAAGAAGCATATTCTATTTTGAATATACCTCTTTGTCAACAATCTGAGAACTTTTAACGGATATTAAAAGTTCTTTTTTTTATGTTTATATCAAACAAATCCTGTAATAGAATTTAAATTTTTTATGGGTTTGTGTTATCATAAATAACAATTCAAAAAGGGGTGTTTTGGATGACTACGAAATTACAAAAAATGAAATGGAATTTATATTGTAAAAAAGAAAGATTGTTATTATTATGGGGATTAAAAAATGGATTTATAAATCTTTATGATAATGAATTGATAGAAAAATTGAGAACAGTATATTATGGCGGAATACCAGCGTCAATAATTTTATTATCTAATAGCATGACCAAAGGACATTGCTATGATAGAGCTTTATTAATGTCTAGGACATTTTTAGAGGATGAAGGTGATGTTCAATTGCTTTACGCTACTATAAATAGTTTAAAATTGAATCCTAAATATATTTGCGATGATCCATTGTATGCTGATCATTGTATTGCTGAAAGAACAACAAAAGATGGAAGACATTTGATTTATGATACATCAGCAGGATATATTTATGATAAAAGTTTATACTGGTTAATAGAAAATCCAAAAGTTAGAAAAGTTAATAGTAAAGAATCTATTAAAAAATTTATAGAATCTGATGAAGATTATTACTTAGAAGATATTGAAAGAGATAAGTATGCTGCTACTTTAATTTTACCTACGATTGAAAAGAATTTTGAAAATCCTATTGAGATGTATTCAATAAGAGGAATTGAGTTGTTGCAAAGAGAAATTGAACATTTCAAACAACAGATTAATTATGATTGTGTGATTGAAGAAATAAATCAAGATATGAGGAGATTAGGGTTGAAAAAATAATATGTTTGATAATAAAAAAAGGATTGTATTTTTCAAAAATTCAATTCTTATTTACAAAAGTGATTCAAGAAGGAAAAATAGTTTTTTTGATAATGAATTGTATGAAAAGACGAGTTATACACTTTTTAACTTCAATTCGATATGATAAAAACAAGTATTTGATGAATTAGTTTTTAAGTGCAATTTTGGCTTTAAAGAGAAATAAAAGGTTTTTTAAGAAATTTTAACGATGTTTACACATATAATTTAAAAACATTTAATATTTTAACTAATTTATGATATAATGTAGTAGTTCGAGGTGAATTAGTTTGAAAAAGTCGAATAAAAAAGAATTTGAAAGTATAATTAATGATATATTAATAAATAATAAATTTAAAGAATTAGATGGTGAATTACACCATGGTATTTCTAGAGCTGGTCATTCATTAAGAGTAGCTAAAAATACTTATAAAATAACAAAAAAATTAAATTTAAATTATGAAAAAGCAACAAGAGCAGCATTAATGCATGATTTTTATACTTCCAATGATTTAGAAAGCAAAAATAGTTTTGAAGCTTTATCAGAGCATCCTTCTAAAGCTCTTGAAAATGCTAGAAAATATTATAATATCACATCATTAGAAGCTAATATTATTGAATCACATATGTTTCCAATGGGACATAAGGTTCCTAAATATGCTGAAAGTTGGATTGTAAGTCTTGTTGATAAATGTGTTGCTTTTTATGAGATGTATCGTTATAAAATAGGCTTAACTTTAGGTATATATATAATTTTTATGTTTAATATGATAACAATTCAAAGATAAATTAACTTTTATCTTTTTTTATGTTAAAATATATTTATGTCCTGGTAGTATAATGGATAGTACAAGACTCTCCTAAAGTTTAGATGCGGGTTCGATTCCCGCCTGGGACACCAGATTGATACTAAACTCGAACTTTTAAAGTTCCAAGAGTAATAGATTACTAACAGAAATGTTAGTTTTTTTGTTTAAAAGAAAATAATGAATGATATTGAAGATGATAAATTAAATTTGACTGGATATTTTGAAAGGGACAATATATGTTAAAGGATTTAGTGAAAATTGAAATAAATGTTATAGATAATAAAATAGGAATAATGAGAATTGGAGATGTTGATTATATATCACTTACTGATTTAGCAAAATATCAAAATCCAGAAGATTCGTCAGGTGTAATTAGAAATTGGATGTCTAATAGAAATTCATTTGATTATTATGGTTTGTGGAAACAAATAAATAACGAAAATTTTAATTCCGTGGAATTTCACATAATTAAAACTGAAGAAGTACCATACAATAGATTCACTATGACTTCAAAGAGATGGAAAGAAATGCAATCGGAATTGTTTCAAAATCAGGAAGATATGATGGTAGAACATTTGCACATCCTGATATAGCATTTTAACTTGCTAGTTAGTTAAGTCCAAAATTCAAATTATATTTAATAAAAGAATTTGAAAGATTAAAAAGTAATGAAATGTATCAACAATAAATTGAATGGCATGCTAATAGATTATTATCTAAATTAAAGTATGTAGTTCATACTGATGCTATTAAGAATTTTATTGCTCCTACACTAACCGAAGAACAAAAAAATTTGTGTATGCTGAAGAAGCAGATGTGTTAGATGTAGCATTATTTGGAATGACAGCAAAAGAATGGAGAAAAGAAAATCCAAAACTTGCTGAAAAAGGAAATATTAGAGACTATACATATTTACTACATTTAGTAATATTAAATATTTTAGAAAATACAAATGCAGAGTTTATAAAACTAGGTATGTCACAAAGTGAAAGATTAATTAGTTTAAATAATTCTGCTAGAAATCAAATGGAAATATAAAAAAATAATAATAGTATTAAAGAATTAGAATTATTACAATAAAGAATAAATGACAATAATAAAGCTTTAATTGAAAATAAATAAAGATATTACTAATTTTAAAAAAATGAATTATTTGATGATTAATTTGTTGAATTTTCACTTGATATTTAAAATATTTTGTTTTAAAATACTCTAGGCTGAAAGTTTATTGTAAATATAACTATATAAGCTATTAGTTTATATGGTTTTTTTAATGATTTTTATGTATAATATTAAAGTAGCAAGGAGTGTAGTAAAAATGAACGATAAAATATTTATATTTGGACATAAAAACCCTGATACAGATACTGTAACAAGTGCTATAGCTTTATCTTATTTAAAAAACAAATTAGGATTTAATAGTGAACCTTATGTTTTAGGTGAAGTTAACTTAGAAACTAAATATGTTTTAGACTACTTTAAAGTTAAAGTCCCTAAATATTTAAATGATGTTAAATTACAAATGAAAGATCTAAATTACCATAAGAATTATTTTATTAATCATCATGCTTCAATACTTGAAGCATATACTTATATGACTGATCATAATATCACTGGTATTCCAGTTGTTGGTGATAAAAATGAATTTTTAAGTTTAATAACTGCCAAAGTAATAGCTAAGTATTTAATTAATGGCGATTATAAAACTTTAAAAACAAGTTATGATAATTTATTAAAAACACTAGATGCTGTTAAAATTACTAAATTTGATGAAGAAATAGAAGGAAATATTATAGCAGCCGCATATCGTAGTACAACTTTTATGGAACTTGTAAATTTAACAAGCAATGATATTTTAATTGTAGGGGATAGACATAGTATTATCGAAAATGCTGTTGAAAAAGGTGTTAAACTAATAATTATTGTAGGTGAGTTAGATATAAAACCTCATCATTTAGAAATTGCTAAGAAAAATAAAGTAAATATAATAAAAACTAAATATGATACATTTATAACTGCTAAAAGAATTGGACTTTCATCTTATATTGAAAATCTAATTACAGAAGATAGAATGTTTACTTTAGATCAAAATGATTATTTTGATGATTTCTTAATTACGAGTTCTAAATTAAAATTTAACAACTATCCAATTATTGATAAAAATAATATTTGTAAGGGATTAATAAGAATTACTGATATTTCTGAAAAGAATCGTAAAAAAGTAATTTTAGTAGACCATAATGAAATAGAACAAAGTGTTATTGGACTTGATGAAGCTGAAATTTTAGAAGTTGTTGATCATCATAAAATAGGTGATATTTCTACTAAAAATCCAATTAACTTTAGAAACATGTCAGTTGGAAGTACTAATACAATTATTTATAAATTATTTCAAGAAAATAATATTGAAATTCCAAAAGAAATAGCAGGATTAATGATATCAGGAATTTTATCTGATACTTTAGTACTTACAAGTCCAACTACAACAGAAGTAGATAAAGAAGTAGTTAATAATTTAGCTAAAATAGCTCAAATAGATTATAAAAAATATGCTATGGATATGTTTAAAGCTGGAACTAGTTTAAAAGGCTTAAGTAAGAATGAAATAGTTAATACTGATTTAAAAACATTCCATACAGAAGAATACTCATTTGCTGTAGGTCAAATATTAACTTTAGATTATGAAGATATATTAAAAGAAAAAGAAGATTATGTTAAGATTATTAGTGAAATAGCTGAAAATAAAGAATTAAATTTTGTTCTTCTAGCTGTTACAGATATTATTAATAATGGTTCATATATTCTTTATACAGAAGATGCTAAGAAGTATTTAGAAGCAGCATTTAATATTGAAAACTTATCTCAAGGTTATTACATGGAAGGTGTAGTATCTAGAAAGAAACAAATAGTTCCTTATTTAATGGATATATTAAAATAATAAAAAACTAAATAGTGGTTATTCTAGTAATAGGTGATACCATGAATTTAGTTTTTTTATGTATAAAAATATTTTTTGCTAGAATTTTAGATGTATCTATTGGTACTGTCAGAACTATGATTATGGTAAGAGGCAAAATGTATATTACAGCCATACTTGCTTTTATCGAAGTATTTATTTGGTTTCTAGTTGCAAGAGAAGCATTAGTCACTAATATAAATTCAGTAATAATTCCAATTTCGTATTCTCTAGGATATGCTACTGGTACATTTATTGGAACATATATTTCTAATAATTTTATAAAAAGTATAATAGGTGTTGAAATTATTGTAAATAAGAACCAGTTGGAGTTAATAGATGCCATAAAAAAGAATGGGTTTGCTGTATCAATAATTGATTTAAAAGGTAATAAGAATGGTTTTTTATTATGTCAAATTAGTAATAAAAAAGAAAAGAAACTTATTGAAATTGTAAAAAAATATGATCCAAGTGCTTTTATAATAGTTAATGAAACCAAATATGTTCATAATGGTTTTATTAAATAAAAAACTTTGCTAGAATTAGCAAAGCCTATTTTTTTTCTTTTAATAAATCTCTAATTTCTTCAAGAAGAATAACTTCATCACTTTTAACTTTTTTAGTCTCTTTTATTTCTTCTTTTTTACCGATACTCATTATCTTATTAAAAGTTTTTAGAACTATAAAAAGGACAAAAGCATTAATTAAAAAATTAATTACAGCAGTTAAAAAGTGTCCCCAGTTTAAATATTGATCACCATAAATTTTAATTTTACCAGCAATAGAAGCTCCACCAATACCATTAATTAATGGATTGATAAAATCATCTGTAAATGCCGTAATAATAGCACCAAAAGCAGCACCGATAATAACACCAACGGCCATATCAACAACATTTCCACGCATGATAAATTTTTTAAATTCATTAATAAAACCATTACTTTGATTTTTAACTATATCAGCTTTTTTCTTTAATTCTTCTTTAGATAATTCAACTTTTTTCATAAACTTCCTCCTAAAAAATATTATACCACAACGTAAATATGATAAAAAGATTCTTTTGTTTAATCTTAATCTAGTGTATAATAAATTTATAAGGAAGTGTTTAAATGGAAAAGAAACAAAAAGTAGATTTAAGTATTGCAATTTTATTAATACTAATAGGTATAGTTTTAACAATTTTACCAAAATTTAATTTAACAAATATAAATATTATTTTATTTATTGTAATGATGATTTATGCAACTTTAAATATGATTCAATATGTTTTAACTAAAAAAAGTAATGATATGGAAGGCATTTTTACAAGTTTATTAAGTTATGTAGTTGGAATATTAGGTTTAACTTTTAATCTATTTAATAATTTATTACAAATGGTATTATTATTACTTGCTTGGATTATCTTAATGTCTTTAATTAAATTAAAAAAATGTGATTATTATAATGATCGCCATAATAAAATGTGGATTTTAAAAATAACAACACTAGGTTTATTTATATTAACTGGTATAATAACATGTATTAATTTGTACTATTCAAATGATATTCAATTAATTATCTTAGGATTTTTCTTCTATATCCATGGAATATTAGAAATGATTGATCCAATTACTATTTATTTAATGGAGAATAAGTAATGAAAACAGTAAATGATTTTAAAGATTATCAAATAATTGATATGGCTGATGGAATGAAACTTGAAATATGGAATAATTTAAAATTATTAAGACCTGATCCACAAATTATTTGGAATGAAAAACGTGATGAAAAATTATGGTATGATGTTGACGCGGTTTATAAAAGAAGTAATACGGGTGGAGGATGTTGGGATATAAAAAATAATAAAATTCCTTCATCATGGCAAGTAAAATATCAAGACATGGTTTTTAATTTAAAACTAATGGGATTTAAACATACAGGTTTATTTCCAGAACAAGCTTATAACTGGAATTTGATTAGAAATAAAATTAAAGATGCAAAAAGAGAAGTCAAAGTATTAAACTTATTTGCATATACTGGTGCTGCTTCTATTGCTGCTTTAATGGAGAATGCAAATGTTGTCCATGTTGATGCATCTAGAGGTATGATTGATTGGGCTAAAGAAAATGTTAAAAGTAATCATTTAGAAGATAGAAATATTAGATTTTTAGTTGATGATGTTGTAAAATTTGTAAAACGTGAAATAAGACGCGGTAATAAATACGATATTATATTAATGGATCCACCATCTTTTGGTAGAGGTGCAAATAAAGAAGTTTGGAACATAGAAAAAGATTTATTTAACCTAGTTGAACTTTGTGGCCAGTTATTAAGTGATGATCCAATATTATTTTTGATCAATTCATATTCAACAGGGTTATCTAAGACAATTTTAGAAAATGTTTTATATTTAACAGTTGGTAAAAATAATAAAGGTATAATCTCTAGTGATGAACTTGGAATACTAATGAAAGATAGTAATTTGATTTTACCTTGTGGAATATATGCAAGATGGGAAAAAAATAATTTAAATTGATTCAGAATTTTATTATTTTTTTTCTTTTTTTAATAAAATTTAAACATTATGTGACCATCAACATTGCAAAAAATAAAAAAAGTTTTATAATTTAATTTAAAGGAGTGAAGAGATATGTTTTTAATAAGAAGTATTAATATTTTAAAAGATGCAATATTAGATTTTAAAAATAGTAAATTTAAAAATTTTATTCATATTTTTTGTGCAGTCATAGCAATTTTAATGTTCTTGTATGCATCATATGCAATAATTATGTGTTATGTAAAATATGGAGTGTTTAATACAACGGCTAAATTAGATTTAATTGAGCATAAATACACAAATAATTTATATTTATTTATTTGTTCTTTTGCAATTTTTGTATCATTTATTTTAGTATTTATCAATTATTTTATTAATCAAAAAAATAAACTTTTAAAATTTTTTTCATTATTTATAATTATTCTTTTGATTTTAAGTTCTATACCTTGTATTGCTTTTATTTTAGAAGAAATAGATATTATAAGTTTCGAAGGATATTATAGAAATGAACTAATAACTATTCCTAAAAAATATATTCCATTATTTCTATTTTATAAAAATTCACCAGCTGAAGCATTAGTTTGCTATAAATATTGTATGTTTATATTTGCCGTAACTTTATTAGTGGGAATATTTATGATATTTAAAAAAGAAAAAAAAGAATTATCTTTAGTTATTTTAAATATTATTTATATTTTTGTACTAGCGTTATTAATTATGATTGTTTCTAACATAGTTAGATTAGCGATTTTACTAGGTATTTTTATAGCTATTAGCATATTTTTAGCAAGTACTTCAAAAAGTGTTGATGATATAATTCAATACAGTGCAACATTAGAAAGAATAAAAACTTATTGGTATCTTTATAGATAAGGAAATAAAAATGAATGATAAAAAAAATTTATATAAAAAGAATGGTAATATTTTGTATATATTAAATACATTAAAAAAATATACAGATGTAAATCATTTATTAACTATTAATGAAATAAAACTTAAAATTAAAAAAGATTATGAAGTAGATATAGATCCTAGAACTATTCGTAGAAATATTAACTTATTAATTGAAGTTTTTAATTATGATATAGAAACATATCAAGATAATCACAGAGGATACAGGATAATAAGAGATGCATTTTTTGATTTTGAATTAGGTGAGTTAGAAACAATAATTCAAACATTTGCATATTCTAGCTTTGTTTCAAAAGAAATAACTGATTCAGTTATTAACAAATGCTTAAGTATGATGAGTATTTATGAACAAGAAAATTACAAAAATTATCAAGCTGCTATCAAAAATATCAAAAGTGATAATAAAGAAATAATAAATAACATTGAGATTATAAATGAAGCAATAAAAAATAATAAAAAAATAACTTTTGAATATTATAAATACTTTTTTAATGAGAATAATCAATTAACTACTGAAAAAATAATACCAAAGATTCCTTATAAATTAAGTCCTTATAAAATATTTTATGGATTACAAAAATTGTATTTAATTTGTTTGAAAGATGGAATGAAGGAATTATTAATTTATAGATTAGATAAAATAAAAAATATAAAAATTTTAAAAGAAAAAAGAAATGAAAAGTATTCAGAGCAAGAAATTGATTATTATATAAAAAATAATGTAGCAATGTTTACTGGAGAGCAAGAAAAAGTCGAAATTGAATGTAATATTATTTTACTTGATAATGTTATAGAAACTTTTGGTAAATATATTAAAATAAAGAAAATTAATGAAGAAATTTTTTATGCATCATTTTACACTGTATTATCTGGTTTTAAATACTGGTGTTTAAGAAATATAGAAAATGTTAAAATCTTGAGTCCTTTAAAATTTAAAAAAGAAATAACTAAAATAATAAAGGAGAGTATAAAGTGATTGATGTTAAATATTGTTATATGAAAGATGTATATGAAAAAGAAATTAGTAATATCAAAGAGGCAAAGTTTACCAATGACATTGATTTTCATAAAAGAAAAGTAAATTATTTAGAATATAGAGACCCAGATAGTTGTTCTAAAAAATTAGTCTCTGATATTACAGAATTGTATTTTTCAAAGGAAATATTAAAAAGTAATAATGAAATAATTTATTTAAAAAATAAATTAGCATTATCAACAGATTATTTAGGACCATCAGCAACTACAGCAAAAAGAATTGGAATAACTGATGATTTTGTCTGGAATGCTATTTTAGAGTGTAGAACTATTGGTGGACATATAGTATGGCCAAGAATGACTGATGGAATAAATTCAAACAAAGCTAAATCAGGTTTTAAGGGTAATGGGATATCTGATAGAGCTGATATTGCTTTTTATGAAATAAAAAATTATTTAGAAAATAATTTAGATAAAAAAACTTATAACATTGATTTAAAAAAATGCCTTAATAATGAAGAAAATAAAAGATTTTTTGAAATGTTTAATAAATCATTTAAAGATTTTTGTGATTATTTTGATCTAGTTGACTCTTTTGTGAATAAAAATTATGATATTATTTGGTTTGCTGATCCAGAATTAAAAGCATTAACAAAAAATGAAGTGATAAACTATTTTAATAATAATATAAATGCTATAAAAAAGAGAAACGAAAAAATAAACCAAAAATTAATAGAAGACTAAATTAAGTCTTTTTTTTCATAAAAAATATATTAATGTAACATTATGTGACCATAGGTGTTTTAAATTCTTAAAATTTATGATAGTAATAATATAAGAAAGGAAGGATAAAATGCATAACAAAAGATTAGAAAAATTTGCTATTGAATTATTAAAATATTTATATAAAACTAAAGATTATGATGATGAAAGACTTTCAATAGATGTATTTGTATTTTGTAATAATAAAAAATATTATGTTGATTATAATGAAAAAAATTTAGAAAGATTTCCTCTTCGTGTTGAAGAGAATGTAGATGTTAGTGAATACTTTAAATATTATGAAAAAGATTCCTTAAATGTAATAATGGAAAGTAGATTACAAGAATATTTATATTATAAAGATGTTAAAGATAGTGATAAAGTAATAAAAAAAGTAACTAAAATATTCAAAAAATATGGTTATTATTATGATTTTGGTACTTCTATAACTCTCATGGCTAAAAAAATATAATTGATTATAAATTCTTTTTTATTAATATTAATATTTATATTTTAAATTCATATATTTTATTGTAGAAAGGAATTTAATAAAATATATGGAAATATTAAAAGTATCGAGTAAGTCAAATCCTAGTAAGGTAGCAGGAGCAATTGCTAATCTTTACCGTGAAAATAAAATTGTTGAAATTCAAACTATAGGAGCTGGTTCTTTAAATCAAGCTATAAAAGCAATAGCGATAGCAAGAGGATTTGTTGCACCATCTGGAGATAACTTAATAGTTATTCCTGCATTTAATGATATCTCTATAAATGGAGAGCAAAAAACAGCGATAAAATTAATTGTAGAGGCTAAATAGTCTCTTTTTTATTGAAACATTTGTCGCTATTTGTCGAAAGCCTTGAAAACTAAAAAAAACTAATTATAATAACGTCCTTGTAGTAAAGAAAGGAGAAGGTATGTTAAAAAAAATTAGTTGTTTTTTAGTTTTCATTATTTTATTTTATGTCAGTAACGTAAATGCCAAAGTTTATTATGATAAAATAAATGAGCATGGTATGTGGATTAGTAATGAGTTTGTAAATAAAAGTAAAGATGGTAAAACAAAGTATCAACAAATGACTTTAATAGTAAGAAAAAGTGATAATAGATTTTTATATTGTATTGAACCTGGAAAATCTATCGATGAAAATAAATTAGTAACAGGGTATGATACTGATTTAGAACTTCATGCTAATTTAACATCACTTCAAAGAGATAGAATTCAACTGCTTGCATATTATGGTTATGGTTATAAAAATCATACAGATATCAAATGGTATGTTATAACTCAGTTTATGATATGGCAAACTAACAATCTTGGCTATGACATTTATTTTACAGATAAATTAAATGGTAATAGAATTGACAAATATGTTGAAGAAATGAAAGAACTGGATAACTTAGTTAATTCACATTATACAATTCCTAAATTTGAAAATAATAAATTAAAAGCATTTGTAAATTTAGAAGAAGAATTTACTGAAAAAAACAATGTACTAGAGGAATATGAAATAAGTTCGAGTTCTAATGTAAATGCTTATAAAGATAATAATAAAATTAAATTAACTTTAAAAGATTTTAATGATGGATATTTACTATTTAAAAAAGAGAAAAAAAGATTTAATAATAAATGTATTGTTTATATCGATGATAATAATCAAAATTTATTTTTACCGGGTGACTTAAGTAATGTTACTGATAGAATCAATATAACGCCTCTTTATGGAAGTGTAAAACTTCAAAAATTAGATAGCAATACTAAAGATAACAACCCAAAACATGAAGGAAGCCTAGAAAACGCTAGATATGGCTTATATGATAATAATAATTCTTTATTAGAAGAAAAAAATACTGATAAGAATGGAAAAATAAATTTTTCAACTAAACTTTTACATGGAAGATATTACATAAAAGAACTTGAACCAAGTCATGGATATCAACTTGATGAAACAAAGTATTATTTTGATATTGATAAAAACAATTATGAGTTAAATGTAACTGCCTATGAAGAGGTAATTTCAGAAAATTTTGAAATAATTAAAACCTTAGAGAATTCTAAAACCGGTATGTTAGAATATGAAAAAGGTATAAAATTTGGTATTTTTGATTTAAATAATAATTTGATTTTAGAATATACTACTGATGATTATGGAACAATAAAATTTAAATTAGACTATGGAAATTATATCTTAAGACAATTAACTTCTTATAAACAATATGAAAAACTAGAAGATTTTAAAATAGAAGTTAAAGAAAATGGTAAAAATAATAAATTTGTTTTCCAAGATAAAAAAATAAAATATAAAGTTAAACTAACTGTTTATGAAAAAAATACTTTATCTAAGATAGATAATATTGAATTTGAATTGTTAGATAAAAATGATAAAATGATATGTGAGAAAAATAAGTGCCAATATCTAACAAATAAAAATGGTGAAATCAACTTTAAGAACTATTTTGATCATGGAGATTATCTTTTTAAATTAATATATAATGATGAATTTATGTATATTTTTGACAGTGATAAAATAAAATTAGAGTTAAATGAAAATACTAAATATAAAGAGATGGGTGATTATAGACTGGTTGAATTAGATTATTATTTAGAACTAAAAAATAAAGAACCAGTTGTTGATGAGGATGAAAATAATAACACGATTATCGATGAAAATAATAAGCAAGATGAAATAGAAAATAATTATTTTTTAGATAATAGTGAAACTGAGAAGACAAATGATGAAAAAGCTCCTGGTAATAATGAGTTGATTGTTGATGTTCCAAATACACTTTTAAACCAATTTGACATCTCTATATTAATTGGCATAAATTTAATTTACCCAATAAAAAAATACTTAATTAAAAAAGTATTTATTTAAGTATTAAAAATAAAGCTAAAACAAATCCACTTAGAAGTACTGATGAAATTATTAAAAATAATGAACTAAAACCGAATGAGGAAGCTTTTTTAAATGAAGCTTCTTCTTTTTCTTGTATTTTTTGTTGGTAATCATTTAAAGCATTTAAATTTCTTTGATAAAGTTTAAGAAGAAATTTTTCATTTTCGCTTGGGGTGGCTATATTTAATAATTTATTCATTTCAAAATTATAATTATCTAAAAGTATTCTTGCTTGAGAACATATATATTCCTCATTACAAAGTAGTTTGAAAATAAAATCTGAAATAGTTTTTAAATAATTCATTTCATTCATTGTATAATCACTTTTTTTATGTAATAAAATGAAATATTTAGATTGGTTATATTCTGAATCTTCATAAAAAGTAGTGTAACTAATTTTTTTAAATTCATTTAATAAAACTTTAAATGGAACATAATTATTATATTTAATTGTAAGATTTGAATATAGCATTAAAATTTTATTAAATTCATTGCACTCAATTGCATGAGTTTTAATATTAGTTATAATTAAAATTTTACTATCAGATGATAGCTTAATATTTTTTACATACTCATTTATATTAACATCTACAATATTTTCATCCTTGATGTTAGTATTTAATATATCGTTACTTGCAACGTGTAATTTAACAATAAATAGAAAGTCTTTTAAAGAAATTGTATATTTATTATCATTAAAATAATTATTCTTTAATAAATCAGATATTATGAAGTTTTTAAGACTTATTACTTCATTTGATGATATAATAGAATTGCTTTGAAACTCAATATTTTTTAAGTTAGGATTTAATGAAATCCATTCTTTAATAAATATTTCATTAATTTTTGAAATATTTTCAAGTTCTTCACTCATTTTGTATCCTCCTATTCTTATAATAAAGTATAGCAAAAATATTTATTTTTTTCAATTGTTAATGAAATCGTGTTATAATAACCCTGTGATTAATATGAAAGAAAAGTTAACAAAAGATTTTATTATAAATTTATCTAAAAAAAAGAATGAGCCAGAGTGGATGTTAGAATTTAGATTAAAAAGTTTTAAAAAGTTTGAAGAACTAGATAATCCTAATTTTGGCCCAGAATTAAACATTGATTATGATAATTTTTTATATTATAAAAATGTTTCAAATGGAAGCAAAAAAGATTGGAATGAGGTATCTGATAATATAAAAAATACTTTTTGTAACCTTGGAGTTGTTGAAGCAGAAGAAAAATATTTAGATGGTGTTACCAATCAATTAGAAAGTGAAGTAGTTTATCATCATAATAAAACTGATAAAGATATTATATTTATGAGTACTGATGATGCTTTAAAAAAATATCCTGATTTATTTAAAGAATATTTTAATAGTTTAGTTAAATATGACGAAAATAAATTTACCGCTTTAAATGGTGCTGTATGGAGTGGTGGAAGTTTTATTTATATTCCACCATATACTAAATTAGATAGACCTTTACAAAGCTATTTTAGAATTGAAACTGAAGGATTAGGTCAATTTGAAAGGACAATTATTATAGTTGATGAACACGCAGAATTATCTTATATCGAAGGATGTACAGCTAGAAGTTATGCAAGTAATTCTCTACATGCGGGAGTTGTAGAAATATTTGTTAAAGAAGGTGCATCTTGTAAATATAATACAATTCAAAATTGGTCGAATGAAGTTTATAATTTAGTTACTAAAAGAGCTATTGTTGAAAAAAATGGAATGATGCAATGGGTAGATGGTAATATTGGAAGTGGTATAACAATGAAATACCCATCATGTATTTTAAAAGGTGATAATTCAGTTGGAAATTCTATAAGTATAGCATATGCTAAAAAAGGCCAAATATTAGATGCTGGAGCCAAAATGATTCATTTAGGTAAAAATACAAAAAGTAATATTGTAAGCAAATCAATAGCAAGTAATGGTGGTATTAGTAATTACCGTGGTACTACTAAAATATGTAAAAATGCTATAAATAGTACGGCTACAGTAAAATGTGATACAATTCTTCTTGATGAAATTTCTAAAAGCGATACAATACCACAAAATATTTTAGAAAATAATTCTTCGACTTTAGAACATGAAGCAACTATTTCAAAGATAAGTGCTGAAAAATTATTCTATCTAGAAAGTAAAGGATTAAATGAGGGTGAGGCAAAAGAAATGCTTGTAATGGGATTTGTTGATGATTTTAAAAAAGAATTACCAATGGAATATGCTGTTGAATTAAATAGATTATTAAAAGAAATTTAAAAAAATTGAAATTTTACAAATTTTAAAAATTTGTAGAAAGAATAACTCAGATTTTGAAAATCTGCTAAGAAGAAATTAAAAATCTGACTTAAAAATAGGATAAGAAATTGAAAATTGGTGTTTTGACATCAATTTTTTTATGTGATAAAGTGCAGTCATGAAAGGAGGAAGCACATGTTGAATCAGGTAGTTTTGGTTGGAAGATTAACTAAAGATCCAGAAGTAAAAGTATTAGATAATGGTAAAAAATATACTTCAATAATCGTGGCTGTTTCTAGATCTTATAAAAATTCTGATGGTTTATATGATACAGATTTTGTTAAATGTACACTATGGAATGGAATAGCTGCAAATACATGTGAATACTGTCATTCCGGTGATGTTGTAGGAATTAAAGGAAGATTACAAGTTAATTCATATGAAGATGAAAATAAAGAAGTTAAATATTCGACAGAAGTAGTCGCTGAAAAAGTAACTTTCTTATCAACAAAAAATAAAGAACCAAAAGAAATTAAGGAAGATTAATAATCTTGATTTAAAGTGAATAATTCTATTTGCACTGGGTAAACTATTAACATAATGAAAACTTTTGAATTTATAATACAAAAGTATAAAGAGGTGTTAATATGATAAATGGGTCAAGATTGAAAAAATTAAGAAAAGAGAAAGGATTAACTCAAGGACAACTTGGTGAAATGTTAGGTGTTGGAAAATCAGCAATTTGTTGTTATGAGAAAGAACTTAGGAATCCTTCTTTAGAATCAATAATGGATATGGTAAACATATTTGCTGTTTCAACAGATTACTTATTTGGAATTGATGAAATAGCAGAAGTAACATTTGAAGATAAGAAAAAATATATTCCAATGACTAACGAAGAAGTTAGATTTATTGAAGAATTGAAAAAAGATAAATTAGTTTACAATATTTTATTTGAAGATCCTAAAAGAGGAGTCGACTTAATTAAAAAGAAAATCGGATAAATAGCTTAATTGCTATTTATTTTTTTGTTATAAAAAAGTATTGCTTTTCATATTGTTTTCTAGGAGGATTATTGATGAAAATATCTGGTCTTAGTAACGAACAAGTTTTAGAGAGTAGAAAACTTAATGGAAATAATCAAATAAGTCAATTAAAAAAACATACTTTTTTTCAATTATTATTAGAATCCTTGGGTGATCCAATAATAAAAATATTATTAATTGCTTTAATGATTAAAGTAGTATTTTTATTTAAAGATTTTGATTGGTTTGAAACTATAGGGATACTTATTGCTGTTTTTTTAGCAACTTTTATATCAACTATATCTGAATATGGAAGTGAAGCAGCATTTAGAAAATTACAACAAGAAAGTGATGATGTAAAAGTTAAAGTTATTAGAAATAATAAAATTTTAACTATACCTTTAAATGAAGTGGTTGTTAATGACGTAGTTATTCTTAATGAAGGAGATAAAGTACCAGCTGATGGAATTATTATCGAAGGCAGTGTTTTTGTTGATGAGTCATCAATTAACGGTGAAACAAAAGAAGTCTTAAAACAAGCTGTTATTAATGAAAAAATAATTTATGATTATAATAAAGTATTTCGTGGAACTATAATTTACAATAAAAATGCCAAAATGAAAGTTACAGAAGTTGGAGATAAGACTGTTTATGGTAAATTATCCTTAGAACTTCAAGAAGATGTACCAACATCACCTCTTAAAATAAGGCTAACAGGGCTTGCTAAAATAATAAGTAGAATGGGATATATTGGGGCCATATTAGTTACAATTTCCTACTTGTTTTCAGTAATTGTTATTAACAATAACTTTAATATTGATTTAATATTAAATACCTTAACTAACTATAAACTAATTACTAATTATTTAATTTATGCTTTAACATTAAGTGTAACAATAATAGTGGTAGCGGTACCTGAAGGGTTACCTATGATGATAACTTTAGTTTTATCTTCTAATATGAAAAAAATGCTAAAAAACAATGTCTTAGTAAGAAGACTTGTTGGTATAGAAACTGCAGGTAATCTAAATGTTTTACTTACAGATAAAACTGGAACATTAACTAAAGGAAAATTGGAAGTTACAAATATTATAGATTCGACGGGAAAAATAATAAATAATTCAACTAAATTAACCAATGAAAATCTTCTAAACTCTTTAATTTATAACAATGAAAGTATGATAGATCAAGATAATAATGTAATCGGGGGTAATTCGACAGATAAAGCTTTATTAAAATTTATTGGAAGGCAAAAAACACATTATAAAAAAATCGAGAAAATCGAATTTAATAGTGAATTAAAATATTCAGCAGTTATGATTAATGATTCTAAGAAAAGTTGTTATTTTAAAGGAGCAAGTGAAAAAATTTTGCCATATTGTACAAAATATATAGATAGTGAAGGCAAAGTAAGAATTCTTTTAGAAAAAGAAAAAATAGAAAGTAATATAAAAAGATATACTAAAAATGGTAGTAGAGTAGTAGTTCTTGCTTATAAAGAAAATGATTTGAAATTAACTGCTTTAACTTACTTAGGATTTGTATGTATAAAAGATGAACTTAGAAGTGAAACAAAAGAGGGTATCAAAATTATTCAAGAAGCTGGTATAGATATTATAATGATTACGGGTGATGCTAAAGATACTGCATATTCTATTGCTAAAGATTGTAGAATTATTAAAAGCCCTACTGATATAGTTTTAACTAGTAATGAACTAAATTCTTATACTGATGAAAAAATTAAAAGCATGCTTCCAAAAATCAAAGTAATTGCGAGAGCTATGCCACAAGATAAAAGTAGACTTGTAAAAATTATTGAAGAAATGAACTTAGTAGTAGGAATGACAGGTGATGGTGTAAATGATGCCCCAGCTTTAAAAAAAGCTAATGTAGGGTTTGCTATGGGTAGTGGAACAGAAGTAGCTAAAGAAGCTTCCGATGTAATTATCTTGGATGATAATATTTTATCAATAAGTAAAGCGATACTTTATGGTAGAACAATATTTAAAAGCATAAGAAAATTTATTATTTACCAACTAACAGTAAATTTATGTGCTTTATTTGTTTCGATAGTAGGACCTTTTATCGGAGTTTCTACACCAATTACTATTATCCAAATGTTATGGATAAATATGATTATGGATACTTTCTCTGGGTTGGCATTTTCTTTTGAACCACCACTTTTAGAAACTATGCAAGAAAAACCTAAATCCTTAAAAGAACCAATTATAAATAAATATATGTATAGTGAGATTTTAATAACAGGTTTATATTCAGCATTATTATGTGTTATTTTTCTTAAATCGAATGTAGTAAGATCTATTGTAAGAGTCGGAACTAAATATGAATATTTGATGACAGCGTATTTTGCTTTATTTATTTTTATCGGTATATTTAATGCATTTAATGCAAGAACTGAAAGAAAAAACATATTAGCTAATATAATGAAAAACAAAATATTTTTGCTAATGTTTAGTTTTATTTCCATTGTTCAAATTTATTTGATTTATAACGGTGGAAATTTATTTAGAACATATGGTTTAACATTAAAAGAGTTATTGTTTGTTTTAATACTTGCATTTAGTGTTATCCCTATTGATATATTAAGAAAACATTTCATAAAAAAACTAGATTAAAAACAATCTAGTTTTCTTTATAATCTTCTAAAAAATGATCTCCTTTGTGAGGTTCATCAAATAAAAGATCTCGATAATTTTGTTGTCTTAAAGCTTCATAAATCATAATAGCTACAGTATTTGATAAATTTAAAGCTCTAACATTGTCAGTCATTGGCATACGCATACAATGATCTAAATTATCTTTTAAAATTTTTTTAGGAATACCTGTAGATTCTTTACCAAATATAAAATAAATATTTTCTTTTGTATTAGAATAATCAAAAGAAGAGTGAGGTTTATGTCCGTAACGAGTCAAATAGTAAAAAGTTCCTTTGTTTTTACTAAAAAAATCTTCTATATTCTCATATACAAAATATTTACACTTATCAATATAATTAACACCACTTCTTTTTATGTATTTATCGTCTAAAGAAAATCCTAGTGGTTTAATTAAATGAAGCGTAGTATTAGTTGCAACACAAGTACGCATTATATTTCCAGTATTTCCAGGTATTTCTGGTTCGAATAAAACTACATTAATCATAATCATCCCTCGTTTAATATTTTACCACAAAATAAAAAAAAGTCATTACTGACTTAATTTTTCTAATCCACTGTTTTTTAATATTTTTTCTAAATCATTAGCATTGATTAATTTTTTCTTATCTTGTATAACATTTACAACTTCATTATTTTTAATATAAATTATTGCAGGAATTGAAGAAACTAAATTAGTATTAATTTTTTCATTTAAAGATTTAATAAAATTATCATCATTTTTTAACTTCGTAGCATTTACATAATATACAACATCATTAATTCCATAATCATCAATAACTTTTTTTAATTTTTTCTCTAAATTATAAACATCTTTGTCATGAGTATAACTAATATATATAAAATATTCATTTGGTGCTTCTGATAAAATAGTATCTAAATCATCAATATTATTTATTTGCATACTTACAGTATTCGTTTTAACTAAATAAGAAACTCTAACTTGTTCTTCCTCATAAACTTTATACCATTTATAAAAATATACTGATAAAAATAAAATGACTGCAATTGTTAAAAAAGCTATAACATAATTTTTAAATGGAACATATTTACTTTTCATAATAAAACCTATCTTTCTAAATTAATTCTATCATAAAATTATATTTATTGTAAATTTAATTTAGTAGTATTTTTGTAAAATAAAGTAACAAATTAATAATAAGGTGAAAAATATGTATTTTTATTTAAACTTATTTTTTATATATGCAATATCTGGTTATTTATTTGAAACTATTACAATGTCATTAATGCATAAACAATATAATAGCAGTGTTTTATATGGCCCATGGACCATTGTTTATGGAATGGCTATTATTATTATGATTATTATTTTTTTATTAGTAAAAAGATTAAAATTATCAGAATCAAAAGAAAAAATAGTTTATTTTTTTACAATAACTATTGTATTAACCATTTTAGAAGGTTTAAGCGGTTTTATTATTGAAAAAACTAGACATGTAGTTTATTGGAATTATGATAATTTACCACTACATATTGGACATTATATGGCAGTTGAAATTTCAACTTTATGGGGACTTTTATCTTTAGCATCGATGTATTTTATAATTCCTAGAATAAAAGAAAAAATTAATAGAATTCCTAAAATAATAACTAATATAATTTTATTTTTATTTATCATTGATATGGTTATATCTTTTATGTTGTAGGCAAAAAAAATATTCACATTTAAAATCTTTCATATTATACCTTAGGAGGTAATGAAATGTTTTTTGATGGAAATGATATTGGAATTGATTTAACTTTTTTTGATAAAAATGCATTTGATAACATGGATAAATACAATTTTCAAAATAGTTACAATAAAAAAAAATATTATGATGTAAATGAAGGATTTTTAAAAGGAAACATGTTTGTAAAAGAATATAAACCATATAAAAACTATCAAATTAAAAGTTTAAAAACTACTAGTGAACAAGATGGTTTATTAAAAAAATTAATGGCTTATAACTTTGCATTTAATGATTTAAATCTTTATCTAGATATTTATCCTGAAGATAAAGAAGCTCTTGAACTATTTAAAAAATATGTTGAAGAATATAAAAAATTAAGAAAAGAATATGCATCTATGTATGGACCAATTTCTTTAATGCAAGACAAATATGAAAATTATGAATGGTTAAAAAATCCATGGCCATGGGAAAAAATAGGAGGTGACATGTATGTATAGTTATGTAAAACATACAAACTTTCCTGTTAATATAAAAAAGAAAGATTTAAAAATGGCTAAATACATAATAACAGCATTAGGAGGATCAGCTGGTGAACTTGCTGCAGCTTTAAGATATTTTTCTCAAAAATTTACCATGCCGGATGAAAGAGGCAAAGCCTTACTTAATGATATAGCTACTGAAGAATTAGGACATTGTGAAATGATCGGAACTATAGTATCACAATTAACAAAAGATGCTACAGTAAAAGAGTTAGAAGATGCGGGACTTGGATCTATGTATGTTGAACATGGAAAAGGAGTTTTTCCTGCAAATGCAAATGGGGTAGATTTTACAGCAAGTTATTTTGCATCAACTGGAGATCCGATTGTTGATTTATCAGAAGATATGGCTGCGGAACAAAAAGCACGTATTAGTTATGAACACCTAATAAACTTAGCTACAGATGAAGATGTAATAGCACCACTTTTATTTTTAAGACAAAGAGAAGTAATTCATTTCAATAGATTCAAAGAATTATATGATTTTTATAAAAAAAGAGGATACTAAAGTAACTTTTAATAGTTACTTTTTTTTGATATACTTATATTGGTGATAATAAATGGTATGTAGAAGTTGTGGTAAAAATTTAGCAAATGGTACAGTAGTATGTCCGAATTGTGGTAATTCTTTACAAACACTGACGTTTCAAAATAATAGATTAGGTGAAAATGGCAAAAATGCAGAGTATGTAACAGAAAAATATAACATGAAAAAAGGCATTTACGAAGGAAAAAATAACGATACTAATAAAGCCTTTATGGGAATAATTGTTATTTTTATAATACTTCTTATTATAATAACCATTGCCGTAGCAAACTATTTGTTATAAAATAAAAATTAAAGGATTTGATAAAATGTACAGAAAAACTTATGCAATAATTGATGAAGATAAATTAAAAAATAATATAAAAGAAATAAAAGCAAAATATAATAATTATAAATACTATATTGGTGTTGTAAAAAATAACGCTTATAATCATGGGATAAAAATAATAAATTCCTTAATTGAAGGTGGAGTTAATTATCTAGCAGTATCGTCTTTAGAAGAAGCATTGGATGCCAGAAAATATAATAGTGAAATTCCAATATTATGTCTTGAAGTTATAGATTTAGATTATATTTATGATTGTATAAATAACAATGTTACAATCACTGTAGAAAGTTTAGAATATCTAGAAAAACTAAACAAAATAAAACTTGATTTTCCTATTAAAATACATTTAAAACTTAACACTGGCATGAATCGTCTTGGAATAAGTGAAGTTAAAGAAGTTAATAAATGTGTTTCAATTATTTCAGAAAATAAAAAATTAATATTAGAAGGTATTTATACCCATTTTGCAACGTCTGGCATATCAGATAAATATTATGATGACCAAATGAAAAAATTTCAAGAATTAACTAAAGATATTGATTTAACTACTATACCAATTGTTCATTTAGGCAGAAGCTTAACTCTTGTAAATCATGATAAACCAGACTTTGTAAATGGTATAAGACTTGGAATAATAATGTATGGATTTTCTCAAAGTATAAAAGAAGATACTAGCTTAAGAGGGAAATTAAGAGCTATAAAAAGAAAAAGATTAATAAAAAAATTTAATATTTCAAAAACATACTTAACTAACGATTTAAATTTAAAAACAGCATTTTCATTATATTCAAATGTTATGACAATAAAAAAAGTAAAAAATAAAGAATTTGTTGGCTATGGAGCTAATTTCTTTGCTGATCGAGATATTAAAGTTGCAATAATCCCAATTGGATATGCTGATGGAGTTACCATAAAATATAAAAATGTATCTATAAAAGGCAAAAAATATCAAATAATCGCTGATAGTATGGATATGCTAATGGTAAAAGTTGATAACACCGTAAAAATAGGCGATAAAGTAGAAATATTTGGAGAAAATATAAGTATAAGAGAGGCAAGTCGAAATAATGGTTGCAATAGCTATCGTTTGTTTAATATGATAACTAATAGAGTTCCAAGAATTTATAAAAAAGATAAAGAGCGAATTGAAATAAAATATTAGGAGGTTACATTATGGATTTTTTTGTACTAATTTTAGGCACAGATGCTAATGCATATTATATGGCCAGATGTTGTTATGAAGAATATAAAATTAAACCACATTTAATAGGACAAAGAAGACTTGCATTCACAAAATTTTCTAATATATTAACAATTGAATATTGTCCTGATTTTTGGAAAGAAGAAACTTTTTTAGAAGTTATTAATAATTATGCAAAAAATAGTGAGTATAAAAAAATATTATTAGTAAGCACTAATGAAACTTATACAGAATATATAAGTAAGAACAAAGAAAAATTGAATAAAAAATTTGTTTATAACTTGCCATCAATTGAAATAATTAAAAATTTAACAAATAAAGAAAATTTTTATAAAACATATGAAAATTCAGAGTTAACCTTTCCTAAAACAATTTATTTTGATGCTAAAAAAGATAAAATAGAAAGTATTAAAATACAATTTCCATTAGTTTTAAAGCCTGCAAATGTAGTAAAATATAATCATGTTGATTTTGTTGGGAAAAATAAAATATACAAAATAGACAATCAGAGTGAATTAGAAAAAACTATCAATATTATCAAAAATAGTGAGTATGATGATAGATTAATAATTCAAGAATTTATTCCAGGTGATGATAGTTATTTATTTGATAGTGTTGTCTATGCTGATAAAAATAGTAAATGCAAAATTATTTCATTTGCACAAATAGGAATGCAAGAACGTACAAAATCGATGGTTGGAAATGCAGCTTTATTAATTAATGGATTTAATACATTTGATGGCAATGTTGATAAGCAAATAAATAATATAATTAGTTTTATAGAAAAAATTGGTTACATGGGATTTGCTGAAATTGATATGAAATACGATTATCGTGATAAAATATTTAAAGTTTTAGAAATTAATGCAAGACAGGGAAGATGCAGTTATTATTTAACACCACTTGGGTGTAATTTGGTAAAAACTATGGTTGATGATGTTATAAAAAATAAAGATATAGAAAAAAAAGTATTAACTGAAAAAGTTTTATTAACATTTGTTCCGAAGGGTATAATAAAAAAATATTGTACAAATAAAATATTAAAAAAAGAAGCTTTAAAACTTTGGAAAAAAGGTAATGTTGTAAAACCTATGGAGTGTAAATTAGATAAAAATTTCAAAAGATTCTTAATGTTAAGAAAAAGATGGTTACATTATTATAAAGAATATAAAAATAGTTATTGGAAGTGATTATATGTGTGGAATAGTAGGATTTGTTGATAATAAACCTAAATCAAAAAAAGAAAAAATAATAAAAGATATGGCTGATAAAATAGCTCATAGAGGACCAGATGCTGCAGGTTATTACAATGATTCTGTAGTATCTTTAGGCCATAGAAGACTTTCTATTATCGATTTGAGCGATAAGGGCACTCAGCCTATTTATAACGAAGACAAATCAAAAGTTATTGTATTTAATGGTGAAATTTACAATTATAAAGAAATAAAAAATGTACTTTTACAAAAAGGCCATAAATTTAGAACTGAAACTGATACAGAAGTAATACTTCATGGATATGAAGAGTATGGAACTAAATTATTTGAAAAATTAAGAGGAATGTTTGCATTTGTTATTTATGATAAAGAAAAAAATGAGTTAGTAGGTGCAAGGGATCATTTTGGGATTAAACCTTTATATTATTATAAAGAAAAAGATAATTTTATGTTTGCTTCAGAAATAAAAGCATTTTTAGCGCATCCTGATTTTAAGAAAGAAGTAAATAAAAAAGCTTTAAAAATGTACTTAATTTTTCAATATTCTGTTTTTGAAGAAACATTTTTTAAGAATGTATTTAAATTGAAACCAGGACATTATTTTATATATAAAAATAATAAGTTAGAAATAAAAGAGTTTTTTAATATAGATTTTAAAAAATCAAAAAAATCATTTAATTCTTTAAAAAAGGAATTACAAAATACATTAGAAGATTCTATTAAATATCATCAAATGACATCTGATGTTGAAGTAGGTTCTTACCTTTCTGGAGGAGTTGATTCTTCGTATGTTGTAAGTGTAGCAAAGCCAGATAAAACTTTTTCAGTCGGATTTAGTGAAGCTGGATTTGATGAAACTGAATATGCAAAAGAGTTATCAAAAATGTTAAAAATTAAAAATTATCAAAAACATATAAGTAGTGATGATTTCTTTAATGCTTTGCCAATAGTTCAATATCATACGGATGAGCCACATGCGAATTTATCTACAGTTCCGTTATATTTTCTTTCAGAATTGGCAAGAAAACAGGTAAAAGTTGTATTGTCTGGAGAAGGTTCTGATGAAATGTTTGCAGGTTATAACGAATACAATGAACCAACAATTTTAAAAATTTATAGATATGTTCCATTATTTATAAGACAATTTATTGCTTTTGTTGCAAGACAATTTCCTCATTTTCCAGGTCAAAATACTTTAAAACTATATGGAAAGCCAATTGAAGAAAGATATATTGGACATGGGAGCTTATTTGAAGAAAAAGAAATTAATAAGGTTTTGTGTGATGATTTAAAAGATGATATGAAGATAAGAGATGTATTAAAGCCTTATTATGACAAAGTTAAAGGTAAAAATGAGATTACTAAAAAAATGTATATTGATATGTTTTTCTGGTTGCCTCAAGATATTTTATTAAAAGCTGATAAAATGACAATGGCTAATTCAATTGAACTTAGAGTTCCACTGTTAGATAAAGAAGTGTTTAAATTTGCAAAAACAATTCCAACAAAGTATCAAGTAAGAGATAAACAAACTAAATTTATGTTTAGAAAAATAGCCAATGAAAAAATTCCAGAAGAATGGTCTAAAAGAAGAAAATTAGGATTTCCTGTACCATTTTCTAAATGGATAAGAGAAAAAAAATATTATTCTAAAGTGAAAGAGATGTTTAATAAAGAATATGTTAGTGAATTTTTTGATAAAAATTATATTAATGAACTTTTAGAAAAACATTATAAAAATGAAGAGAATAATGGAAGGTTAATTTATAATATTTTTATTTTCCTAATTTGGTATGAAAAATATTTTGTTGAGTCATAATATAAATTTTTAATTTATTTCAATTCCTCTATTTGAATTAGGGACCCAAAATTTTCATTTTTGCTTCTTGTAATCGTTTTATTAAAAACAATTCCAAGCGATTATTACTAAAAATATTTGCCTGATTCAAATAGATTTTCTCGACATAAAGTTAAAAATTTTAAAACATACAAAAAATGATTTAAATTTTAAATTAGAAATAGAAAAATATGAAATTTTAAAAAAAATTAAAAGAAACACTTGACATGTTAAACACTTCCTGGTATAGTTAAACATGTCCAGTGCATGGGCGCTTAGCTCAGTTGGTTAGAGCACTTGCCTTACAAGCAAGGGGTCATAGGTTCGAGTCCTATAGCGCCCACCATTTTAGTTTGCCGACTTAGCGTAATTGGTAGCGCAACTGACTTGTAATCAGTAGGTTGGGGGTTCGATTCCCTCAGTCGGCACCATATTTGGAGGAATAGCGAAGTGGTCAAACGCGGCAGACTGTAAATCTGTTCCTTCGGGTTCCATAGTTCGAATCTATGTTCCTCCACCATTCTTAATGCCTCGTAGCCAAGTGGTAAGGCATCAGACTTTGACTCTGACATTCCGATGGTTCGAGTCCATCCGAGGCAGCCATCATATTTTTGTCCCGTTAGCTCAGCTGGTAGAGCATTTGACTTTTAATCAAAGGGTCCCGAGTTCGAATCTCGGGCGGGACACCATCTTAAAAATTAACTCAGGTAACTGAGTTTTTTATATTTTATTTATGCCGAGAAAATTTATTGACAATAGGCAGTAATGATTTGTATATTAAGCTTATATTTTATTTTTTAATAGAACGTGCTTCGGCTGTAAAATCATGACTGGGTTCATGTTGTCAATAAAGCAATTGGAATAAATTAAACAAATTAATATAAAAAACTTGCAATTTGTTTTTTTATATTATATAATTTAGTTGCGCTTGATGAGATGCGCTCATAGCTCAATTGGATAGAGCGTTAGACTACGGATCTAAAGGTTAGGGGTTCGACTCCCTTTGGGCGCACCATATTTTTTGTAGCATTATTAAAAAAAAGTGCTATAATATTGTATACCGAGAAGTAGCACAGCTTGGTAGTGCACTTGGTTTGGGACCAAGGGGTCGCAGGTTCGAATCCTGTCTTCTCGACCATTTTAGTAATTAACTCTTCGGAGTTTTTTTATTTTGCATAAAATAAATTGCGACTCCCTTGGATTAATAAATTTTTTTAAATAAGGATTCTATATTATTTTTTGTAATTCTAAAAGCTGTGCCGTGATCTTGAAAATGTCCAATATACTTTCCGCTTTTAAAAACACCTGTTTTAAAAGTTACAAATATTTTCCCATTTTCTAAAGAATTTAAAAAATATTCAAAATTATTTAAAGTATATATATTCATTTTTTCATAAAAATAATAGTATGAATTATTTGAATATAATTTTTTTACATTAAAAAGTGCCAGGTACTTTAATTTTTGATTTAATTTTTTTTCAATTGAATCGAAATCCCAATAAATGTCTTCATTAATAAATTCTTTATTATAATTAAAAACTTGAATAAAGACTTTTTTTAGAGTTCTATCTATTCTTAATTTGAAATAATAAAATAATCCTATTTTCGTCAATCTTACAGCATTTATATTCCCTTTAAAAATTTTTATGTCTTTAAAATCTTTATCAGGATAGCCAAAATTATTTGCAATCCATTGCGATGGATAATAATGACTACCATCAGGACTTATGTTTACTAAATCAAATTCAGCATATGGATAATCCCTAATTGCTTTTATTTCAATTCCATTGTAATCTGGAATACAAAAATCAGCTCCACTTGAACCTAATAAATTTTCTAAAGTAATGCCTGCACCATTTTTATATGGAACATGTGACTTAATATAACCTTCTTTTTTTATTCTAGAATATTTTTTTATCAATTCATTTATTTCGTTCTTCATTTTGAAAAATCTCCCTTCTACTATCTTATTACAGAAAAAAGTCTCATTTCCTTTTTTTAAAAGCAAATTTGTTAAAAAAATATAAAAATTCAAAAAAAATAGCACAAATGAATATAATATGATATAATACATTTACAGATTTAAGTGGGACATAATAATCCCACTTTTATTAATGAGAGGAGCATTATGGATAAAATTTTAAAAGAAATAAGAAATAACATTGAAGAGCCAATGAAAAAAATGGATATAATTGTTGATTCTGTTTTATGGGAAAAGGAAGGAAATTATTATTATTTAAAAATTTTTTTAGATAAAATTAATGGACTTGATTTAGATACTATTGTAGAAGCGACAAATATTATTAATCCAATAATCGATGATTTGGATCTTATAAAAGAAGAATATATTTTAGATATTTCAAGTAAAGAAAGAGGTAATGAAGAAAATGAATAGTAAAGAATTTATTAAAGCATTAAATAACATTGTAGAAGAAAAAAATATTAGTAAAGAAGTAGTGTTTGAAGCTATGGAACAAGCTTTAGCAGCAGCTTACAAAAAAAATTATGATTCTAAAACAAATGTAAGAATTGAAATAAATAAAGAAACTGGAGAAATTAAAGTATTTTCTTATTTAGTAGTAGTTGACGAAATTGATGAGGGTAGTGAAACAGTTGATGAAGAAGGAAATACAATCGATGTTCCGCCAACAATTAATATTGATGCTCAAATATTATTAGAAGATGCTCAAAAAATGGTTCCAAATATAAAAGTTGGTGAAACAATTGAAAAAGAAGTAACACCAAAAGATTTTGGACGTGTAGCTGCAAGTACTGCTAAACAAGTCGTAACTCAAAAAATAAGAGAAGCAGAAAGAAATAGTATTATGGAAGAATTTGCCGATAAAGAAGGCGAAATGATGGTTGGATTCCTTGCAATGGAGGATTCAAGAAATTATTATGTTGATTTAGGTAGAGCAAGAGGTATTTTACCAAAGTCAGAAATGATTCCAGGCGAAACTGTAAAGATGGGAACTTCAATAAAAGTTTATATTACAAAAATAGAATCAACAACTAAAGGGCCTTTAATCTTATTATCAAGAAAACATTACGGATTTGTAAAAAGATTATTTGAAAGTGAAATACCTGAACTTGCAGATGGTACAATAGAGTTATATTCAGTAATAAGAGAACCTGGTATAAGAAGCAAAGTAGCTGTTTATTCTACAAATGAAAGAGTTGATGCTATAGGTGCTTGTATTGGTGAAAAAGGTTCAAGAATTGGAAGTATTTTAAAAGAACTTAATGGTGAGAAAGTAGACTTAATACTTTATAGTGAAAATCCTCAAGAATTTATACAAAATGCTTTAGCTCCAGCTAAAAATATCATAGTAAATATTCTTGATGAAACAAAAAAAGAAGCTTTAGCAATAGTACCAGAAGATCAATTATCACTTGCTATTGGTAAAAAAGGAACTAATGTAAAATTAGCTAGTAGATTAACAAAATACAAAATTGAAGTTAAAACTCTTAATCAAATAAACGAGGATGGAAATAAATAATAGTGGAGGTATAAAAATGAAAAAAATACCACAAAGAACATGTGTTTTAACAAAAGAAAAACTAGACAAAAAGGATTTAATTCGCATCGTAAGAACTCCAGAACAAAACGTTGTAGTTGATGAAACGGGAAAACTTAACGGTAGAGGAGCTTACCTAAAAAAAGATCTTGAAGTAATAAATAAAGCTCAAGAAAAACATATTTTAGACAAAATTTTAAATGTTAAAGTCGATGATAACGTATTTGACGAATTAAGAAAAATAGTAAAATAAAGAAAGAAGGTGCATCATTATGATGAGTGTTAAAGAATATGCAGAAAGTATGAACATATCAGTTGCAGAAGTATTAAAAAAATGTGAAGAGTTAGGAATAGAAGTTTCTAATGCATTAGATGATTTATCTGATGACGATGTAATAAACTTAGATTATGCAATGAATTTAATTTCTACTGAAGCAGATGTAACATTAGATGAAGAAGATGTAATTGATGAAGCCGTTGATGATATTATGGAATCTTCAAATATTAAAACAATAAATGATTCAAATTCTAAACAAAAATTAAAAAAACGTTCAAGCATTCAAAATTCAAAAGAAGAATACATGAATAAAAGAAAGCAAATGTATAAAAATAAAGATAAATTATCAAAAAATGCTATTGATGAGACTGTTATTTTATACAAAGATGGAATGACAGTTGGTGAACTTGCAGAAGAATTAAAAGTTGCTAGTTCAGAAATTATTAAAAAATTAATTGGTTTAGGGTTAATGGTAAGTGTTAATCAATCAATTGATTATGATAATGCTGAATTAATAGCACTTGAGTATCAAAAAAACTTAAAAAGAGAAGAAACACAAGATGTTGCTAATTTTGAAGAATATGAAATAATTGATAAAGAGGAAGATCTTCAAAAAAGACCACCAGTTGTTACTATCATGGGTCATGTAGATCATGGTAAAACTACATTACTTGACTTTATCCGTAAATCAAAAGTTACAGAAACTGAATTTGGTGGCATAACTCAACACATAGGTGCTTATCAAGTTGAACATGACGGTGAAAAAATAACATTTATAGATACACCAGGTCATGCCGCTTTTACAGAAATGCGTGCAAGAGGAGCAAGTGTAACTGATATTGTAATAATTATTGTTGCCGCTGATGATGGGGTAATGCCTCAAACAAAAGAAGCTGTTGATCATGCTTTATCAGCAAATGTTCCTATTATTGTTGCAGTTAACAAAATTGATAAACCAGAAGCTAATATTGAAAAGATTATGACAGGAATGGCTGAAATAGGTATAACTCCAGAGCAATGGGGTGGAAAATATCCATTTGTAAATATTTCTGCTCATACTGGTGAAGGTGTTGAAACATTACTTGAAACAATCTCTTTAATTAGTGAAATGAATAATTTAAGAGCAAATCCTAATAGATATGCTATCGGTTCTGTAATAGAATCAAGAGTTGATAAAAGTATTGGTGGAATAGCTTCAATCTTAATTCAAAATGGTACTTTAAGATTAGGTGACCCTATTGTTGTTGGAACAGCTTTTGGTAAGGTTAGAACTATGAAAAATGATCGTGGTGAATCAATTGTTGAGGCTGGTCCATCTACACCTGTAGAAATAACTGGATTGTCTGACAATCCAATAGCTGGTGATAAATTTATGGCTTTTGAAACTGAAACTGAAGCTAAACATGTCGCAGAAAAAAGAGCGGATATAGTTAAAGCTAATAAAAATAAAAAAGAAACATTATCGCTTGATGATTTGTTTGCAAAAATCAATGCTGGTCAGAAAGAAATAAATGTTGTATTAAAAGCTGATGTGAGAGGTAGCGAAGAAGCTGTTAAAAATGCATTAGAAAAAATTGATGTTGAAGGTGTTAGAATTAAAGTTATAAGATCTGGAATTGGCACAATAACTGAAAGCGATGTAGTACTTGCTAATGCATCAAATGCAATAATTATTGGATTTAATGTTAGTCCTTCAAGCATTACAAAAGAAATAGCTAAAGAATATAACGTTGAAATAAGACTTTATACAATAATATACAAAGCTGTTGAAGAAATGGAACTTGCAATGAAAGGTATGTTAGATCCGGAATTTGAAGAAAAAATCTTAGGAACAGCTGAAATAAGAAAAATATTTAAATTTTCAAAAGTTGGAAATATTGCAGGTGTATCTGTTACTGATGGCGTTATGAAAAATGGTGCAAATGTTAGAGTAATAAGAGATGGTATAGTTATATTTGATGGAAAAATAGCTTCAATTCAAAGAGAAAAAGATACTGTTAAAGAAGTTAAAAAGGGATTTGAATGTGGTATTACGTTAGAAAACTATAGTGATATCAAAGAGGGAGATATCCTTGAAAACTATGAAATGGTAGAGGTTAAAAGATAATGGCTAGTTTAAAATCAAAAAAAGTTGGTTCTGAGATGGTAAAAGTTATTAGTGAAATAATAGCTAATGAATCTCGTGATGAATTATTAAAAACTGTAACAATAACAGCTTGTGATGTAGCAAATGATTTAAGTTTTGCAAAAGTTTATTTTACAAGTATTAGTAATTTAACAAAAGAACAAATAGAAAAAGAAATGAATGAAGCAAGTGGATTTATTAGAACTGAACTTGCTTCTAAAATAGATATTAGAATTATACCAAAGTTAAAATTTGTTTATGATGAATCTATTGAATATGGAAATCGAATAGAAAGTATTTTACAAGAATTAAAAAATGAACAAGAATCTTAGTGCAATTTTGTTAGTTAATAAAGAATGTGGATATACGAGTAGAGATATTATTAACATTTTAAATAAAAAATTTGAAACTAAGAAAATTGGTCACACCGGAACTTTAGATCCAATAGCTTCTGGAGTTTTAGTTGTTTGCATTGGAAAATATACTAAATTAGTTTCTAAATTAACTGCATTTGAAAAAACATATATTGCTGAAATTAAATTAGGAATAAAAACTGATACTGGTGACATAACTGGAAAAGTTTTAAAAACAAAAGAATTTCATATGACAAGAGATGAGTTAGAAATAGTTTTGAAATCTTTTCTTGGTAAACAAATTCAAACAGTTCCAAAATACTCAGCAGTTAAAGTGAATGGAAAAAAATTATATGAATATGCTAGAAATAATGAGTATGTTGAACTTCCACAAAGAGAAATTGAAATAAAGAATATTAAACTTTTAGAATTTAACAATGATATTATTAAATTTGAAACAACAGTATCTAAAGGAACTTATATAAGAAGTTTAATAGAGGATATTTGTGAAAAACTTAATACAGTTGGAACAATGAAAAGTTTAATGCGTACAAAACAAGGTAATTTTAAAATAGAAGATTCATTTAATTTAAAAGAAATTGAAAATGATAAATATAAATTTATTGATATTGAAAAAGATCTTGGATACAAAATAATTGAAATTGATGACGATTTATCTAAAAAAGTATTAAATGGTTGTAAGATTGAATTAAATTCCAGTGAAAGTAAGGTAATTTTAAAAAATAAAAATGAAATAATTGCTTTGTATGAAAGAGATAATATGATTTATAAACCATTAGTAATGCTTAAGACAAATGAATAATTTGTCTTTTTTTTAGCATATATTTAATAAGGTGGTTAAAATGCAATTATCAGAATTACAAGTTAAAGATATTGTGAACACGAAAGATGGAAAAAGATTAGGAAGGATAGTAGATGCAAAAGTTGACAACAAAGGTATAATAGAGTATTTTGTGGTTGAACATCGAAAATGGTTTAGAATTTTTTCATCCAACACTGAAATTAATGTAACATTTCAACAAATAGTAAAAATTGGTGAAGATGTAATATTGGTTGAATTATAAAATTTGATATATTATAATTAATGTGGTGAATCAAATGAATAAAAAAATATTACTAATATTTGTGATAACACTATTTTTAGATCAATTAACAAAGAGTTTAGTTCAAGCGTTTATTAAACTTGAATATTCTTTAGAAATAATTAAAAATTTTTTTAGCTTAACTTATGTAAATAATTATGGTGCTGCATGGAGTATTTTAAGTAATAAAAATACTTTTCTAATTATAATATCAATAGTATCTCTAGTAATTATTTACAGATTTATGTATGTATTTAATAAAAATAAAAGAAATAATGTTGCTTTTGGTTTGTTATTTGGAGGAATTTCAGGTAATTTAATAGATAGAACATTGCTAGGATACGTAAGGGATTTCTTAGATTTTAAAATTTTTAATTATAATTATCCAATATTTAATATAGCAGATTGTGCCGTTGTAATAGGTGTTATATTATTAATCATAGCAATATTTAAAGGAGAAGATAAAGTTGAAAACAATAGTAGTAAATAAATCAGGTAGTAGATTAGATAAATTTTTAAGTGAAAATACAGAATTTAGCAGAACAATGATTGCTAAATTAATTGATAATGGGTTTCTGAAAGTTAATGGAAATTTATTAAAAGCTAGCTATAAAGTGAAAGAAAATGATGTAGTAGAAGTGCTTGATGGTTTTAAAGAAGAAAATAATATAGTTCCTGTAAAAATGGATTTAAATATTGTTTATGAAGACGATGATATAATGGTTATTAATAAACCTAGTGGTTTAATTGTTCATCCTGGTAGTGGAAATAAAAATAATACTTTAGTAAATGGGTTATTAGATTATACAAATAATTTAAGTGATTTAAATGGTGAAGAAAGACCCGGGATTGTCCATCGTCTTGATAAAGATACTTCTGGTTTAATGCTAGTAGCTAAATCTAATAAGGCTCATCAAATATTATCAGAAGATTTTGGACGACATGCAGTAAGAAGAGAATATTATGCATTAATTAAAGGAGTATTTCCTCATAACACAGCAATAATAGATGCACCTATTGGTAGGGATGAAAAAAATCGAAAGAAAATGGCTGTTACTGCTAAAAATAGTAAAAATGCAGTTACGCATTTAACTGTTTTAAAAAGATATAAAGATTATACGTTAGTTAAACTAGTACTAGAAACTGGAAGAACTCATCAAATTAGAGTACATTTATCATATATTGGTTATCCAGTAGTTAATGATCCATTATATGGTAATAAGAATGCTACATCTTTTGGACAATTTCTTCATTCAAAAACTATAACATTTACTCATCCAATTACAAAAAAAGAAATGCATTTTGAATCCGATTTACCAGATTATTTTCAAAATTTTATTGATAAATTAGAAGATAATGGTGGAAACTATGAACAATAAAAAAGAAACATTAATTATTAATATATCATTAATTTTAAATTTTATAGTTGCATGTATAAAATTATTAACAGGGCTTCTATTTAATTTTTCCTCATTAATAGCAGATTCTTTTCAATCATTTGCAGATTTTATTACAGATATAATTTCTAAAATGGCTAATTTATTAAGCAAAAAAAGAGCTACTAAAAAATATCCTTTTGGATATGGAATGATAGAATACATTGTTAATTTAATCATAGGAATAACCTTATTTGTATTAGCTTTATTTATATTTATTAGAAGTTTTAGCGTACATGAGGTAAAAATAAATTACTATTTATATATAATATTACTAATAATTATTGTACTTAAATTTATTGTAGTAAGAATGTTAATTAATAATGGTAAAAAACTTAAAAGTAATATATTATTAACATCAGCCAAAGAATCTAATGCAGATTTAATCTCTACTATAATTGTATTTATTATTTCTTTTATATTATTGTTTCAAGATAAATTATATTATTTAAAATATATAGATGTAGTAGGTAGTATGATTATATCTTTATTAATATTTAAAATAGCTTTTACTATAATAATTGAAAATATTCATAGTTTACTTGGAGAAAATGACAATAATGAAGAAATAATAGAAAACTTAAATAAAATATTAAAAAAATATTCTGATATTTCAGAATTTAAAAATAAATTAATAAAAAATGGAAATTATTATATTTTATATTTATCCTTAGAATTAAAAAATGATAATATAACAGTAAAAAAACTAATTGAATTAGAAAGAAAAGTGAAAAAAGATATAAAGAATCATATTTCTAAAATTAAATTTATAAATTTTGATATTACAAATTTTTGAAGTTAGAACATTAAATAATTATGTTCTTTCTTTTTTTTATAAAAAAATATTGTATTAAGAACAAATGTTTGCTATTATATATTTAAGGGAGGAAAAGAATGAATAATATAGAAGAATATAATGAAAAAATTTTTGAAAGTATAAAACATATTGATGAATATGGCAATGAATATTGGCTAGCAAGAGAATTGCAAAAAGTTTTAGATTATAAAGAATGGAGAAAGTTTGAAGGTGTAATAAATAAAGCTAAAGAGGCATGTATAAATAGTAATTTTATTATTGAAGACCATTTTGTCGGCGCCGACAAAATGGTTAGTATTGGTTCAGGAGCAAATAGATGTCAAAAGGATTATAAATTGTCCAGATATGCGTGTTATCTCATTGCACAAAATGGTGATAGTAGAAAAGAAGTGATTGCACTTGCACAAACATATTTTGCAATTCAAACCAGGAAACAAGAAATTAATGAAAAAGAGTATAGCTTATTAACCGAAGATGAGAAAAGATTTTATCAAAGAAATTTAACTAAAAAAGGTAACTACTCACTTAATCAAGCGGCTAAAAAAGCAGGAGTTAAAAATTTTGATAAATTTCACAATTCGGGATATAGAGGTTTATACAATGGAGAAACAGCAAATGATATTGCTAAAAGAAAAAAATTAAAATATAGAGAAGATATTTTAGATAATATGGGAAGTGAAGAACTGGCAGCTAATTTATTTCGAATCACTCAAACTGAAGCAAAATTAAAAAAAGATAATATTAAAGGGGAAAAAGAAGCAAATAAAACACATTATAATATTGGTAAAAATATCAGAGAAGTAATTGCTAAAAATGGTGGTACTATGCCAGAAGACTTACCAACTCCTAAAAAATCATTAAAAGAATTAGAAAAAGAAAAACAATTAAAAATAGAAAATAAATAAGAAAGATTAAATATAAAAATATGGTAATTATAGACATATTTTTTAATTTTTTTGAAATTTTTACAAAAAAACACATTTTTGTGAAAAAAAATGTCGAAAAATGTAGACTTTTTGTAAATTTGTGCTAAAATAGATTGCAAATTCAAAAATTATATGAATTTTTGGGGGTTTTGGATATGCATAATGAAAGTATTGTTGCAAGTAAACATATTACAAATGATAAAAGTGTAAAGTTAGAGGACAAAAAAACAATCTATAACTTTATCAAAAGATTATCTGATATAATTTTAACATGGATTGCATTAATTGTTTTAAGTCCAATTTTCTTAATTATTGCTATTCTAATTAAAATTGATTCTAAAGGTAGTGTTTTTTACAAACATAAACGTATTGGAAAAAATGGTGAATACATTTACTTATATAAATTTAGAAGTATGTATTCAGATTCTAAAGAAAGATTAGAAAAACTTTTAGAAGATTCAAAAATAAAAAAAGAATGGGAAGAAAATTTTAAATTAGATAACGATCCTAGAATTACTAGAGTTGGTAAATTTTTAAGAAAAACTTCATTAGACGAGTTACCACAATTAATAAATATCTTAACTGGAGATATGAGTATAGTTGGTCCTAGACCAATAATTGATGGTGAAATTGAAAAATATGGGAAAAATAAAGCTAAATTCTTAAGTGTTACACCAGGACTTACTGGATGGTGGGCTTGTAATGGTAGAAGTTGTACAAGCTATGAAGAAAGAATGAATTTAGAATTATACTATGTAGATAATAGAAGTTTAAAATTAGATTTTAAAGTTATTATTAAAACATTCATTTCTGTTTTAAAAAGAGATGGAGCAAAATAGAATAAAAGAATAAAAAAAGGGTACAAAAAATAAAACACAAAAAAGACTATATGCATAAAGAAGTACTCTGCATATAGTCTTTTTTTAGGAAGGTGAGTATTGTGAGTATAGATATAATATGTCCTTTATATAATGCTGAATATTATATTGAAGAATTACATGAATCATTATTGAAACAAAAAAATGTAAAAATTAATAAAATTCAATATATATTAACAAAAAGTACCGATAGAACAGAATATATCTTAAAAGATAAGAAGTTAAATTATGAATTGATTGAAAAAAAGGAATTTTCTCATAGTTTAGTTCGTGAAAAAGCTGCAATGAAAAGTAATGCAGATATAATTTGCTTTATATCACAAGATATAGTTATTGAAAGAACAGATTGGCTAGAAAAATTAGTTAATCCAATTATAAAAGGAGAAGCAGATGCAACTTACAGTAGACAATTAACAAAATACAATAATATTGAAAAATATACTAGAGAATTTAATTATCCTGATAAATCAAAAATCAAGTCCAAAAAAGATATTAAGGAACTAGGTTTAAAAACATTTTTCTTTTCCGATGCTTCCAGTGCAGTAAGTAAAGCTGTGTTTAAAAAACTTAAGGGATATGATGGTAATAATTTATCAATCAATGAAGATATGTATTTAGCACATAAATTAATCATGAATGATTATAAAATAAAATATTGTGCTGATTCAATAGTTTATCATTCACATGATTTTAAATTAAAAGAACTTTACTATAGATATAAATTAACAGGAAAGTTTTTTAAGGAAAATAGTTATATAGATCAATTTGGTACTACTTCTAGTGGTGGAAGTTTAGCTAAATATATTTTAAAGAGATCCATTCAAGATAAAAATATAAAAGTATTAATTAGATATCCATTTGATATGGCTGTTAGATTAATAGGAATGAAAGTAGGAAAAAAATAATGAAATTATGTGCCGGAATAGTGCTATATAATCCAAATATAAAAACTCTAAAAAAAAGTGTGGAAAATGTATCAAATATTTGTGATACTATAATTTTGGTTGATAATCATTCTGACAATTTTTTAGAAATTAATGAGTTGTCCAACGATAAAAAAATTGTGATTATAAAAAATACTAAAAATTTGGGAATTGCTAAAGCATTAAATCAATTATTAAACTATGCAAATGATTTGAATTTTGATTATTTATTGACTCTAGATCAAGATTCTATACTGGGTGAAAAAATGTTAACAAATATGCTAAAATACGTTGATGAAAAAGATGTTGCTTTGATTTGTCCTATAATTAATGATTTGAATAAAACTAAAAAAATAATGCAAAAAGAAGAAATTATAGATTTAGAACGTTGTATTACTTCTGGTTCTTTAATGAATATGAAATTCTGTAATGAAATAGGAGAATTTGATGAAAAAATGTTTATTGATTATGTTGACTTTGATTATTGTAAAAGAATAAAAATAGCTAGCAAAAGAATTATAAGAGTGAGAGATGCAGTTATCAATCATGAAATTGGAAAAAGAACTAAAAGAAAATTTTTATTTTGGACAGTATATCCTACAAATCATACTCCTCAAAGAATTTATTTTTATTCAAGAAATATAAAATATTACTGTAAAAAATTTCGTGACAATATGTCGCAAAAAGAAAAAATTAATGAATTAAAATACCTTATTTGGAAATTTATAAGTATTATTCTATATGAAAACAATAAAAAAATGAAAATAAAATTGTATAAACAGGGACTTAAAGATAGTAAAAAAATGTGATGTTAGAATAGTTGGTGAAAAAAATGAACCATATTGAATACATAAAGAAAAAAGTTAAAAACTGTGGTTATGTAATTTTAAAAGAAGACATATTTAAGAATGAAATGATTATTTTGCTAGAAAATACTTCAAATAAAACTACTGAAATATTTATAGATGAAAATAAAAATAAATATATTATATATTTTATCCAATCTGGCAAAGGATTTTTAGATATAAAATGGGAACAAGATATCCTAAAAGAAAGAAAAATAAAAAATGGTTTATATTATCCTGATGAAAAGAATAAAATCTATTTAGATATATATATTGAAGAAATGTATGAGCCGATTTTTAGATACTTTAAAAAGAAAGAAATAGCTGAAAAAATAAATCCTAATCAGAAATGCACTTATAAGGATTTAATGATAAAATTGAAAAAATTTATGAGTGAAAATAATTATATGTTTGTTTGCTGTCAATATTTTAAAATTTATTATAATAAAAAATATGAGCCAGTTTTTATTTATAAAAATATTTTTCAAAAATTTTTGAAAAATATATATTTCTATAAAAGTAAGATACCTGGCTTACT
>OJMO01000148.1_pt1 | contig 53672 bp, 50 predicted proteins | sample 1597241 | NCBI WGS metagenome assembly OJMO01 (sample SAMEA2452129, study PRJEB22498) | human gut metagenome | biome: human feces; feature: human gut; material: feces | place: Australia | collected 2012 | reverse complement strand
GCTCACGCTTGGCATCACCGCGCCAGAAAGCACCAGCCACACTTGTAATCTTCACAGCCTTGATAAGGCCAGTGTTCATCAAGTGAGGACCACGGCAAAGATCGGTGAAATTGCCCTGGGTATATGTGGTGATGGTACCATCCTCCAAGTCCTGCTCAATGTGCTCGCACTTGTAAGTCTGACCGTCAGCCTTGAACTCAGCGAGTGCATCAGCCTTAGCCACCTCCTTGCGAACCACAGGTTCGTTCTTCTTGGCAAGTTCCATCATCTTAGCCTCGATCTTGGCGAAATCATTCTCTGAAATCACCTGACCCTCGGCTGGCATCACGTCGTAGAAGAAACCACTCTCTACGGCTGGACCGAAACCGAACTGGATGCCTGGGTAAAGCTCCTGAAGAGCCTCAGCCAACAAGTGGGCAGATGTATGCCAGAATGTGTGCTTACCCTGCTCATCCTCAAACTTATAGAGTTCTACATTCGCATCCTCATTGATAGGACGGTTCAACTCTACTGTCTCACCATTAACACCGCAAGATACAACGTTGCGAGCGAGAGCCGGTGAGATGCTCTCGGCGATTTGTAAGCCAGTTACGCCCTGTTCATACTCACGAACAGATCCGTCTGGGAATGTGATTTTTACCATAACAACTTAGTATTTTTATTAAATCGCCTGCAAAAGTACGATTTCTTTTTGTAACAAGCGAATAAAAATGCATTTATTTTGCTAAACTTTGCTAATACCTCTTTATATTAAGGGCTTTTAAGACCGAAAATGCTGAGATATTGAAGTTTTCATCTGCTTTTCTACCAACATTTCGTAACACTTTGTAAAATTCAGATACATTTTTAGCCAATAAGTTTTGGAGAAACAAATATTTTCATTATCTTTGCATCCGATAACGTGACAAAATGTAAAGAAACATAGAAAATGGCAAAACCAAAGATTCTCATCATCTATACCGGTGGTACCATCGGTATGGGAAAGGACCCGATGACAGGTGTATTGGAACCTCTTGATTTCAATCACCTCGTTTCTTCCATGCCCGAATTCAAGCTCATTCAGGCAGAAATCGATGTGCGAAAATTCGACCCACCTATCGATTCCAGCGACATGGATCCTATGCGCTGGGCAGAAATCGTAAGCATGATATCCAACAACTACAACAACTATGACGGATTCGTAATCCTTCATGGCACCGATACAATGGCTTACACTTCATCTGCCTTGTCCTTCATGCTTGAGAATCTGACCAAACCAGTAATATTGACGGGTAGCCAGCTGCCTATCGGTGAATTGCGAACCGACGGCAAAGAGAATCTGATGACAGCCATAGAGATTGCTTCTGCCAAGAATGCAGAAGGGCGTCCTATGGTGCCCGAGGTATGCATCTTCTTCAACGGCAAGCTGATTCGCGGTAACCGTGCCATCAAGATCAATGCCGAGGGATTTCATGCTTTCGAATCATTCAACTACCCTCACCTCTGCGATGTAGGAATCAATTTCCAATATCACGACCATCACATTCTTACGCCGGATTACAGAAAGCCAATGGTTCCACATCTGAAGCTCGATCCGAACGTCATCGTGTTCAGTCTCTTCCCGGGTATCCAGGATAACATTGTGCGCCACGTGATGGAATCACCAGACCTCCGCGGCATCGTGATGCGTACTTTCGGTTCAGGCAATGCTCCTCACACGCCATGGATCATGCGTCTTCTGGATCAGGCTGCCCATCGCGGAGTAAACATCGTGAACATCAGCCAATGTCTTACGGGCAGTGTAGAGATGGAACGCTACGGAGCCGGCTTCCAGTTGAAAGCTGCTCATGTGATAAGCGGATACGATTCTACGGTAGAGGCTATGGTCACCAAGATGATGTATCTGCAGGGAAGATATGCAGATAACAAAAAGGTAAGAGAAAAACTGACAGAATCTCTGGCGGGCGAAATCTCTATATAGTATAAGGTGAAATCTTCATCCATATAATGAAGCAATAAAGTAAATGACAAACTTGCGATAGTGTACACGATTAAGCTACAGATTGATAGTCTGTCATTTACTCGCTCATTATGAGGTATTTAGCGAAAACAAACAAAAATATTCTACTAAAACAGAATAGTATTGCAGGAAATATGCAGAAAACTTTTAAAGAAGGTTAAATATCGACAGATTTTTAGCCAAAAAACTTGTTGCATATCATTTTTTGTGTAACTTTGCAACGTAGAAAAAAGTAAAAGATCAGTATCCTTATTAGATACCAATCCGTAATATAAATTAATAAATCAACAAAACCTACAAATTATGAACATTAACAAGGTAAAGGAGTATGGTGAGTTCGTAGAAATTACGGCTCCTGTAGAAAGAACAACAGCTGAAGAGTATCCAACAGTATTAGGCGGAGAAATTTGGTACAACTAAGAACTTCCTGCTAAGGATTTCTATCCTTTGTATCAGATAGTTTTCCTTTAGCAGAACAGAAGCAAAAGGCTATTTTTATTTGATTCAGAACATCTTATAATTTTTAGCAGACACATTATTAGCTCAATGATAAAGGCTCAATCCTCGAATAAAATCGGGAACTGAGCCTTTATTGTGTTTATATCTTACCATCGAGATATACGGAATCGGATATTAGTGCTTACCACAGCAACCGCCCTCTCCGTGATGATGCTCGTGCTTGATGCCGCCCTCTACAGCCTGATGCTGGTCGCGGAGCAGATCGTTCACGGTCTTCACTGGGTTGAATGTACCGAGAGGAACCTCTACGAATACTGTATTCCAGTCACTCATCGCACCATTCCAGAGACCTGGCAACTCGAGTGCCTTCAAATCCTTACCATTCTTACTCTTGCTGGAGATGAAACCGGTAGATGGATCAACGAACTTAGGAAGATCGAAGGCATTGCCCTGGTAATCCTTGGTAGCACAAACGAGGTCAACCGGATTGAAGTGAGTACCCTCGGTAAACATCTTCATATACTCCTCGTTATTCTTGTCAATCTGAGAGCTCTCCAAAATCTGAAGGCTTACGGTACCATCCTGGTTATAAGTAAGGAATGGACCACCACCTGGCTCGCCCACGTTCTTAACGACACCGCAGACACGCATAGGACGGTTCAACTTCTTACGCAGATAGATAACCAGTTCGGCATCCTCCAGCTCCTTGATATCAGCCTTACGGCAGCAGAGGTCGCGCTGAACGAAGCGGATAATCTCCTCCAGCTTCTCATGGTTGTACTGACCAGAATCTAAAACCTTCAGATAATTGAAAGCCTGCTTCTGCAGAGTAACCAATACACCTGCAATCACCTGCTTCCAGGTAACAGTCTCAGCCTTCAGGCGATCAGGAACCACATTGTCAATATTCTTGATGAATATCACATCAGCATCAATCTCATTGAGGTTCTCGATGAGTGCGCCATGACCGCCCGGACGGAACAGCAATGAGCCATCCTCGTTACGGAATGGAGTATTGTCTGGATTGGCAGCGATGGTATCGGTGCTAGGCTTCTGCTCTGAGAATGAGATATTAAACTTGATGCCGTAGCGCTGTGCATACTTATCTGCCTTCTCAGCTACCATCTGCTTGAAGAGTTCCAGGTGGTCGTGAGAAACGGTGAAATGAACGTTTGCCTCGCCGTTGCTGCTTGCATAGAGCGCAGCCTCAACCAGGTGCTCCTCCATTGGAGTGCGAACCTCATCCTCATACTCGTGGAACTGGAGCAATCCCTTAGGCAACTGTCCGTAGTTCAATCCCTCTGGCTTGAGGAGATTAGCCACAACAGCCTTGTAATCGCCCTTCTTGATAAGGCACATGATACCCTTCTCGTTGTTTACATGGCACTTATCGCAGAGTGCCTTGCGGAAAGCAAACTTCTTGATATTCTCGAAGAATTGTTTTTCGAAGTCAGTAGTAGGAACATCGTATGGAGCATCGAGGAATGCAAACATGTTCTTGAACATGCGGCTTGCCGCACCTGAAGCAGGTACGAACTTCACAATCTTGTGACCCTCAGCCTTGTAGTCGTTCCACGCCTTCTCGTAGTTCTCTACTTCCTGAGCTGTAGGAGCCATGATACCCTTACCGATGGCAGCCGCACCCTCGAGTTTGAGGAATGGGAAGCCATTCTTGATTTGTTCCAACTGGTGTTCAATCTGCTGCTCGGAGATACCGCGAGCAGAGATTTGGTTTAGATCTTGCTGATTCATAATACCATATTTATGTTAAATTTACACTATATGTGCTACAAAGATAATAGTTTTTTCTGATAATCAGAAATATTTCCGCTTTTTTTTGTACCTTTGCATTGAAAATTTAACGAAGTAGGCGTTTTTTAACGCCGAATCGCCATTGTTTGTCAAATTTAAAATAGAATATTGCAACATGGTTAGTAAATTAGCAAAAGAGCACGACAGAAGAACGTTGCTATCAACGTATCTGTACGGAGTATCAAACTTATTCATTAGTGGAACCGGAATTGGAGGTTTTTCCCCCTTGGTTACCGGCGAAACTATTGGCATTTACAATATCCTCTTCTTAGTACTGGGCATTGCCTCAGCACTCTTCCTTGCCTATAGTGCTAACAGAGTGATGAAGTATAACGATAAAAAATAATAATTATGGAGTTAATAACAATATTTATGGGGCTGAGTGCCGTAATTAGCGCCAGCTTCGCCATCTGGCTCAACACAAAATCAGGTCAGAAGTGGATAGACAGTTTATAACATATAGTATAAGATAGTATAAGTATTATGGAAGGATTTGCTTTAGTAATGTGTATAGGAGCTGTTATTGGTATGAGCTTAGCCATTTGGAGCTACACCAAATCTGGCAGAAAGTGGATAGACGAGTTATAACAACTCAATAATATATAATCAACGGGAGGGAACGACAATGAACGAAACACCTTTTAAATTCACATCCGAAGAAAAGGAACAGACACTCCAAATCCTGGAGCGTCTGAGAACCGCCGTAGGCGATACATTCAAGCCAGGCGACGAGCAGCATCTGCGTGAAGACATACAGCATGCCTTCATCAACCATCAGATTAAGCGCAATGTCTTCGGAATGAATCCAATACTCGCTGCCCTGCAAACCGCAGAAATCGCAGTAAACGAGATAGGTCTGAAACGAGATGGCATCATCGCCATCCTGATGCAGACCAGCGTCATCGATGGCTATCAGACCATCGAAGAGATACAGAAAAAATACGGAGATAGCGTAGCCCACATTATCAGTGGTCTGCTTCGCATCCACGATTTATATAAGCGCAACCCTATCATAGAGAGCGAGAACTTCAGGAATCTGCTTATCTCATTCTCTGAGGATATGCGCGTCATCCTCATCATGATTGCCGACCGCGTGAATGTGATGAGACAGATACGCGATACCAAACAGGAAGAGGCAAAGCATGAAGTAAGCGAAGAGGCAAGCTACCTCTATGCCCCACTCGCCCACAAACTGGGACTCTACAAACTGAAGAGCGAACTGGAAGACCTCAGTCTGAAGTATCTCGAGCACGACGCCTACTATATGATAAAGGACAAACTGAACGCCACCAAGGCTTCGCGCGATGCCTATATCGCCCGCTTCATCCAGCCAATCCAGGAAAAGCTCGATGCTGCCGGTCTGAAATATCATATGAAGGGCCGCACCAAGAGTATCCACTCCATCTGGCAGAAGATGAAAAAGCAGAAGTGCGCCTTCGAGGGCGTATACGATCTCTTTGCCATCCGTATTATCCTCGATGCACCAAGAGAGAAAGAGTATATGCAGTGCTGGCAGACCTTTGCCCTCATCACCGACATGTATCAGCCAAACCCAAAGCGTATGCGCGACTGGCTCAGCGTGCCTAAGAGCAACGGTTATGAAAGTCTGCATACCACCGTACTGGGTCCTGAAAACAAATGGGTAGAGGTACAGATCAGAACCGAGCGCATGGACGATATTGCAGAACACGGACTCGCTGCCCACTGGCGCTACAAGGGTATCAAGCAGGGAGAAGGCGGTATCGACGAATGGCTTGCCAATATCCGTGCTGCCCTGGAAAGCAACGATGATCTGCAGCTGATGGACCAGTTTACCACCGACCTGAAGGAAGACGAAGTATACGTGTTCACTCCAAAGGGCGACCTGCTGAACTTCCAGAAGGGAGCTACGGTACTCGACTTTGCCTACTATATCCACTCCCGCATCGGCAATACCTGTGTGGGCGGAAAGATTAACGGAAGAGCCGTCACCTTCCGACAGGAACTCCATTCGGGAGATCAGGTAGAAATCCTCACACAGAGCAACCAGAAGCCACGCCGCGAATGGCTCAACATCGTGCAGACATCCAAGGCTAAGGCCAAGATTCGTCTAGCGCTGAAGGAAACCCAGAAGAAGGACGGCCTCTATGCCAAGGAACTTCTGGAGCGCCGATTCAAGAACAGAAAACTGGAAATTGATGAGAGCATCATGGCGCGCATCATCAAGAAAATGGGATATAAGGAGAACTCAGACTTCTATAAGGATGTAGCCGAGGAGAAAATCGACGTGAACAGCATCATCGAGAGATACATAGAGGAGCGCGACCACGACCTGAACCTCGCCAACACCAACAAGCCTGCAGAAAGTGCAGAGAATTTCGAGTTTGAGAATCCTACCGAGGAACTGATGAAGCAGAGCGATGACGTGCTGGTTATCGATGAGCACCTCAAGGGCATCGATTTCGAACTGGCTCATTGCTGCCACCCTATCTACGGCGACCCAATCTTCGGATTCGTTACCATCAGCAAGGGTATCAAGGTACATCGCATGGATTGTCCTAACGCCAAGGAACTGCGCCGCCGTTTCGGTTACCGCATCGTGAAGGCGAAATGGAGCGGCAAGGGAACATCCAAGTATGCCATCACGCTCCGCATCATCGGAAACGACGATATCGGTATCGTGAGCAACATCACCAACATCATTTCCAAGGAAGACAAACTCATCATGCGAGGCATCAACATCTCTTCCAAGGATGGTCTCTTCTCTGGCAATGTTACCGTAATGATTGATGATGCCGGCAAAACTGATGCACTCATCAAGAAACTGAGCGCCGTGAAGGGCGTTAAGCAGGTAACGAGAATATAAAACCGGAATACAGAAATACAGAAAAAAAATCCCGCAGAGAAAATCTGCGGGATTTTTTTATTTCGACTTATTCAAGCGCTTGATCACAGAATAAGCATCATACAAACCAAGTTCTCCTGCCTTTGAAAGATCCTGGATGGCAGTCTGCTTATTGCCACTCTTGGCTCGTGCTATACCTCTATTATAATAAGCCTCTGCAAGGCGGTTATCAATTCTCAAGGCAATGGTATAATCATCTATTGCCTTTGAAAGTTCGTTTCTGCCTGCATGAAGATTACCTCTATTATAATAGATGTAAGCATTGTTGCTGTTCTGGCGAATGGCATCACTGAAATCAGCCTCAGCAGAATGGATGTTCAGAACACCCTTGCCCTCAGCCTTGTTAAATTCATCCATCTCAGCCTGGCAGACAGCACGCTGCCAGTAAGCCAAAGAGTTCTTGTCATCGAGCGAGATATAATAGGTGAAATCACTGATGGCAGCCTCAAAATCACGAAGTACACTATGAGCGATGGCCCTGCGCATCAGGAGACGTTTTCTGGTTTCATTATCGCTCGCCACACTCAACTCTGCCGAAAGTTTATCAATCATCGAGAATATCTTCATAGAACCATTCTCATCGAGCTGCTCCTTACTGCAAACGATATAAACCTTGTCTGCCTTGGTATGCTGATTAAGCGCATCAACCTCCTTGTCATAAGCCTGAACTCCATTTACATTCTGATTGTTTGGGAAATAAGAGAGCTGATACATCGGCAGGAAGGCGGTTTCTACCTGACGGTTCTGAACCTTACCACGATACTCACTCTTATAGTTGTGTTCATACTTCGGTTCGTCATCTACTACCAGCGAAGCAAACTTATTCGGGTCAACCTCAGAGCGCTTACGCATCTCCTTCTTGGTCTTTGCGCTCCATCTCGGCTGGATTCCGATATGCTTGTTCATCTGCGCCTTGAAGATACGGAATTCATCCATCTCTGCCTTGGCTGTCATGCCCAGGCGTCGGTAACAGCTGGCACGGTTAGACAAACCGGTCCAGAAGTTAGGGAACTGGTTGATAACCATAGTATAATCCCTGATGGCTGCTCTCAGATTACCGGTCTTGTCATGCAATAGAGCTCGGTTGAAGATAGCCATGAAGTTCTGAGGTTCCATCTTGATAATGAAGTCGAAATCGGTGATAGCACGGTTATCATCACCCAACTGTACACGCATCAGTCCTCTATTATAATGAGCCAGGAAATTGTTCGGATCCAGTTCAAGGGCATTGTCATAATCGCTCATCGCCCCCCTGAGGTTATTCAGATTGATACGCGCCAAAGCACGGTTAATGTAACTGTTCACATTGTTAGGTTTGAAATGCAGACTCTTGGTCAATGCCTCATCAGCCGTTTTCCATTCCTTTCTAGCAAGCGCCATATAGGCACGCGTAGTCCAGGCATCCCCATCATACGGATTGAGCTGCAGACTCTTGTCTAGCCATTTCTCAGCCTGCACGGTATCTTTCTGATGCAGATACACTTCAGCCTTGAGCGAATAAGCATTCGACCAGTCTTTCCATTTTCCCACGATGGTATCCAGTTCCTGCTGCGCCGCCTCATACTTTTTGTTTTCCATCTGGCAGATAGCCCGGTTGAACCAGTAATTTCGGTTGCGCGGTTCCAGTCTGATAGCCTCATTATAGTCAGCTATCGCATCATCAAACCTGTTTTGTCTGATGCGACAGATGGCTCTCAAGTCATAAATATCATTGATATAGGGATTGAGATGCAACGCCTCGCTGGCATCACTTTCGGCACCCGTAAAGTCATCCAGATTAAATTTTGCCACACTGCGGTAATACCAAGGCTCATACAGATAAGGCTTGGCACCGATAGCCAGATTAAAATACTTGATTGAAAGGACGAAATCCTCATAATACAATGCACTCCGACCGGCCGTAACAAGTCGGTCTACACGATATTGGGCAGAAGTCGACATGGCGCCCATTACCATAAAAAGAACTAAGAGAATCTTCTTCATCTGTTCGTAACTCTCTGAAATAAAACCTATTGAATGTAGAATAAAAAAATATAGTAAGCCCAATCGTCACGATTACCATGAAGCTTACTATATTTTCGGAAGAACTATCGTCGTATCTTAGTACGATAGGCAGCACGGAAATTGCCCTTGATGATACTCTTGAGCTTTCCTGCTATCATGTTCTTGCGAAGAGGAGACACACGGTCAACAAACATTGTACCCTCCAAATGGTCGAATTCATGCTGCATCACGCGAGCCAGATATCCCCCTATCCACTCATCATGTTCATTAAAATCCTCATCCATATACTTTACATGGATGCGTGTAGGACGAACCACCTTCTCATTGATACCAGGAATAGAAAGACATCCCTCTTCAGAAGAGTCGGTATTTTCCTCATCGCGCTCTAGGATATGGGCATTGATGAAAGCATGACGGAATCCTTTATACTCAGGAAAATCCTCGCTGAGCACATCCAGGTCGATAACAACGAGGCGGATAGGCAAGCCTATCTGAGGTGCAGCCAGTCCGATGCCGTTGCTGGAATCAAGGGTTTCGTACATATTATTAATCAACACCTTGAGATCTGGATAATCAGGTGTAATATCTTCAGCCACTTTTCTCAGCACTGGCTGACCATAAATATAAATCGGTAAAATCATTATCTTCTTGATTGCAAATAATCCTGTAATATGATGGTAGCACTTATCTCGTCTACCAATCCTTTATTTTCTTTTCTCACTTTCTTCTTTACACCTCCATCTATCATGGCTCTATGTGCCAGGACTGATGTAAATCTCTCGTCATAATATTCAATTGGAATTTCAGGATGAGCCTTTCGCCAACGGTTGTAGAAGTTTTCTACTCTTGCCAGGTTTTCACTTGGCTGCCCGTTAGGTTGCATCGGTTTTCCGATAACAATGCGCTCCACCTGTTCTTTCTGAATATAAGTTTCGATATAAGTGAAAAGTTCATGTGTAGAAACTGTGGCCAACCCATTGGCAATAATCTGCAATGGGTCGGTCACAGCCAGTCCAGTACGTTTTTTACCGTAATCTATTGATAAAATTCGCATTAATCTACGGATATCTTATCCTTATATAATATCAGATTACTTCTTAAGGAGTAACCAAGCATCAGGATACTTACCAGCGCGAAGCAGATTGCGGCTCTTGACAGCAGCAGCCTTATCAGCAAATGTAGAAGCTACCACGCGATACATGTTACGCTCTGTGTTCAGGGCGATCTGAGCATCGTAGCCAGCGCTCTTCAATGTACTAGCCAATCCCTCAGCGTTAGCCTTGAGAGAGAAAGAACCAACTACTACGCTATAGCTTGACAAGCCAGAACCAGAGATGAGAGAAACATCCTCAGAACGAACCGTAGCATTATCAACCTCAGTCTGCTCATCAGAAGGAGCCTGAGTCTCGAGAGGAGCTACAACTGGTTCCTGAGCAACAGGAGCCTGAGCAGCCTGCTGTTCCTGCTGCTGAGCCTTCTCATATGCCTTCTTATATGCACTTTCCTTAGATGTACCACAACTTGCGAGCGCCAAAACTGCGCACATACCCATGCTTAATACTGTAATTTTCTTCATAATTCTTATTCGTTTTATTGTTTATTATTGTTGTTCATTCAATATAAATTTCGCGTTATGCGTTTTTTACTCTGCGAAAATACAAAAAAATGCCCGAAAAACGAAGAATATGCCGCCTAAAGTTTGTTAAATAAGGCTATTAAAACATTTTTAATGAAAAATTAAGGCTAAAAGGCTTGTTTTTTAAAGAGAATTTAGTATATTTGCATTGTCAAATGAAAATGACAAGAAGATAATCGTTTAACGTTTAAAATTTATAGCATATGAAAACATTAGGTTACATTGGTGCTTTCCTCGGCGGTGCTATCGCTGGAACAGCACTCGGTTTGATTTTCGCTCCTGAGAAGGGTGAGGATACACGTAGTAAGATTGCAGGTGCAGTAGACGATTTCTGCAAGAAGCACGACATCAAGTTGAGCCGTAAGGACGTTGATGATCTGGTTGACGATATCAAGGACGCAGCTCCTGAGGTTTAATCATCACCTATCATGATGTTCTCTAACGATAAAAATGTAGAAACTATCGGGCAGCTCATTGAGGTGCTTAAACATTACATCGGGCTTCAGAGCGAATTTCTGAAGCTCGATGTTGTGGATAAGGTGGTACGCCTGCTTACAGTCATCACCATGACTGTGGTACTCCTGGGCTTACTTACGCTTACCCTCATTTACCTATCCTTTGGCGCTGCTTTTGCATTGGCAGACTTAATAGGTAGTCTGACTTTCGGATTCTGCATTGTTGCTGCAGTATACCTATTTATATTAATATTATTTGTAATTTTCCGCCATAAGTGGATCGAGAGACCATTGGTCAGATTTCTGGCCAGCCTCTTAATGGAAAAATAACCTCCTTTTCGCAACATGACAAATCATTCAGAAATCACAGAATATAATTCCTTAAACGATATCCGACTCAAAAAAGAGGCGATACGCAAGGAAATTGATGCCGATGATGCCAAGATTCAGACTTTATGGAACTCGCTTTTCACAAAACCTGAAATCCTGTCACGCAATGCGAGTCCTAGCAAGCGACTGCAGAGTTTGCTGCAGGTGGGAGCAGGAGCATTCGACGGTGCACTGTTGGCTTGGAAACTTTACCGGAGATTCAAACCTCGGAAGAGATGAATCATATACCGTTTTGGGGAAAGGAAAGATGCCTTGAAAAAAGGTATTTTTTAGTCATCCAAAAGGGGATAAAAACAAAAAAGGGTCGCCGCTGCGACCCCAATACCTTGTTAACCTTAAATCTAATACTATGAAAAACACACATGCAAATATAGAAATAATCTATGATACTCGCAAATTTTTCTTAGCAAAAGACCTGTTATTTTAATTTAATTAACTTTCACAACCTTATTTTTAAACCTTTTTCAATAAAAGTTCATTTATTTTCTACATATATTTCCATTCCATCGAAGCCAAATTCAAAGCCTTCGGGCAGCCTTTTATTCGCCTCATCGTGAAAACCTATCTGATGAGTCACATGGATAAAATAAGTATGTTTTGCTCCTATCCTGCGCGACACCTCAATAGCATCAGATACAAGCTGATGGCTGTGATGTGTTTTCTCAAATCTGAGTGCGTTAATTACGAGTGTTTCCACACCATCCAAATAAGCATATTCTTCATCACCCATAGATTTCATATCAGTAATATAGGCAAACTTACCAAACCGATAGCCGAGAATAGGCATCTTATCGTGCATCACACGGATAGGAACAAACTCAATGTCACCTATCTGATAATGCTCATGCGGATGAATGGTATGCAATTTGAGTTTAGGAGCTCCCGGATAGAGTTTTTCTGCATTCTTCGGAAAGCAGTAAGGCATCGTATGAGGCAGCCCCGCAGTAACGATTTCATCGCCGTAGATATTGATATCACCAAAGATACAGAAAGGGCGCAAATCATCAATACCACCAACATGGTCGTAATGGATATGCGTAACCAGCACACCATCTATCTTTCTGAAAGGCACACGCAACAACTGCTGTCGGATATCAGGTCCGGCATCTATCAGAATACGGGTATTCTCCATTTCTATCATTGCCGCACTACGCAATCTTTTATCATGCGGATCCGTACTTCGGCACACCTCACAGTTACAACCCAACGAAGGAACACCGCCCGATGTGCCTGTACCTAATAAAGTTACCTTCATTAATTATCAAATATTTTTCTGAAAACAACCGAATTCTTCACTTCACATTCACTTCCGGATGAATCTCTATGCCAAACTTCTGCTTCACATCCTCCTGGATGGTCTCACAGAGTTTTACGATTTCCTCGCCCGTAGCACCGCCACGATTCACTAGCACCAGTGCCTGCTTATCATGCACACCGGCCCGTCCCAGACTCTTTCCCTTCCAGCCACACTGATCAATCATCCAGCCAGCCGGAATCTTTTCATGAGATTCATCGATGGTATAATGAGGCATACCCGGATAAAGAGCAGCCAGTTCTTCGTACTTAGCCTTCTCTACAATAGGATTCATAAAGAAACTGCCTGCATTACCCAACACTTTAGGATCAGGCAATTTTGCCTCTCTAATTTCTATGATGACATCACGAAGTTGCTGGGCTGTAGGCTCAGCAATACGCTTAGCCTCGAGCGCAGAACGGATATTACCATAATCCAGATCCGGACAGAAGGTCTTCTGCAAACGGTAAATCACATGCGTTACAAGATACTTATCCTTCCACTCATGCTTAAATTTACTCTGACGGTAGCTATACTCGCAGTCAGCGTTATCAAACACCACTACCCTGCCCGTGGCTATCTCAACCGCTTCCACCTTATATATAATATCCTTGGCTTCCACACCATAGGCACCGATATTCTGAATCGCGCTGGCACCTACTTCACCCGGAATAATACTCAGATTTTCAGCTCCATGATAGCCATGCTCTACGGCATAAGCTACCACATCATCAAACACTTCACCACTACCACAGGAAAGGAATACCCAATCCGGATTGCACAAAGCATCATCCCCCTCTGCAGTTGCCAAAGTCTTGTTGTCTAGAACCTCAATACCCATAATAGCCGAATGGAGTACTGTACCTGCATAATCACCGGTCAGCAAGAGATTGCTACCACCGCCCAGAATGAGCAGCGGCTGATCTGCCTCTGTCAGCAAGCCCACTATCTGTCGGGCTTCCTCTACCGATTCATACTCCAGAAATCTGCAGCATTTGGCATCGATGCCAAACGTATTGTGAGCCAAAAGGCTGTAGTTACGAATATCCTTCATATCTGGTTAAAACTATTACTACTAACTAAAAAGCTACATATTCAGTTTGATCAGTTCCCATTTTCCTCCAATCTTTTTGAAAGTAAGAGAGGTTTCCATACCATTGGCAATACCACGAATCACGAAGATTTTCCGGTTGCTCTCGGTATATTTCTGACCATAGATTATATTGTAAATCATGCCGTGAGGCAGTTGAGGCGCAAAGGCAGGCCATGTTTCCGGGTCTATATCGCCTGTCATCGTACTGAAATCATCATCAGGATCAGGACCGGTAAACTTCACCGGATTGTGGATATGGCGAGCCTGGAAAGCGGTATCAGTAGCAAAATGGCCGTAAAACTTCAGGAAACTGGCATTATTATTCTGATACATAGGCTTGTAGCAGATGCTAGTCATCATCCACTGACCATTGATGCGATTAAACACAAACTGCTGAACTGTCTTTCTACTATAGAACACCTTTTCTATTACTACATGATCGATAGTAGTATCCTTCATCAGTTTCATCTGTTTCTGATTATCAAAAATCAGCGTGTAATAATCCTGGCGCATGAAGAAATGCTCCATCTTCCAATGTTTTTTTTCTATCTTCTTGGTCAGTTTCTTACCGTGATATACCGGCAGCGGGAAGACAATACGACTTTTCTGCAACTTTCTGTTAGCTGCAAAATTAAACACGAAATCATCAAAAAGCTCGTCAGCCGCCTTTGGCATCGGAGTCTCCTCTATCAGCTGTTCTGTAGAGTCCATCGCTTGAGTGTCGGCAATCACCGAGTCGGATGAAGCCGAATCAATGGCAGGCGCAGGCTTCTTGTCTGTGCATCCCACAGACGTGAAACAAACGATGGTAAGCACCGCCATTAACACCGTTAATAAACAGAGTTTTTTCATAAACCTATTAAATTTCTCAAATTTTCCATGCAAAAGTACAACTTTCTTTTGAATTATTTCATCTTTTAAGCAAAAAATGTTATCTTTGCAGTCAAAAAAGATAAAAATATAGATATGTTATTAGAAAAAATAGACGAACTCTTGAAAGAAGTGAGCACTTTGACTGCCCAAAACGCAGAAGAAGTAGAGCAGCTTCGAATCAAGTATCTGAGCAAGAAGGGCGAGATTAACGCCCTTATGGCCGACTTCCGCACAGTGCCAGCCGACCAGAAGAAAGAGGTTGGTGTAAAAATCAACGAACTGAAGAACGCAGCCCTTGAGAAGATCAACGGACTGAAGGAGCAGATGGAAGAAGCCGAGGCATCAAGCGATGATATCGACTTGACCCGTACCGCCTACCCTGTAGCACTCGGTACCCGCCATCCACTCACCGTAGTGAAGAATCAGATTATCGACATTTTCGCTCGCATGGGCTTTACCCTTTTCCAGGGTCCTGAGGTAGATGACGACAAGCACGTATTTACGATGCTCAACTTTGCTGCCGACCACCCAGCCCGCGATATGCAGGACACCTTCTTTATAGAGAAGACCAACAGCGACGACGTTACCAAGAATGTGCTTCTCCGCAGCCATACTTCTGGCGACGAGGCTCACTATATGGAAACTCATGAGCCACCTATCCGTGTGCTCTGCCCAGGCCGCGTTTACCGTAACGAGGCTATCAGCGCCCGCGCTCACTGTTTCTTCCATCAGGTAGAAGGTCTCTATGTAGATAAGAACGTAAGTTTCACCGACCTCAAGCAGGTGCTCCTTACCTTTGCCCGTGAGATGTTTGGTGCAGATACCAAGATTCGTCTCCGTCCTAGCTACTTCCCATTCACAGAACCTAGTGCCGAGATGGATATCTCCTGCAACATCTGTGGCGGTAAGGGTTGCAACTTCTGCAAGCATACCGGATGGGTTGAGATTTTAGGTTGCGGTATGGTTGACCCTCATGATCTCGAGGCTTGCGGTATCGACAGCAATGTCTATACGGGTTATGCCTTCGGTATGGGTGTTGAGCGTATCACCAACTTGAAATATCGCGTGAGCGACCTTCGTCTCTTCTCTGAGAACGATACTCGTTTCTTGCGCGAGTTTGAGTCTGCTAAGTAAAAGATACTCAACATATAAATTAATTAATGACTATGAAGAAAAATTTAACTAAACCTGTCATCGCAGTCCTGCTGGGCGCCTTGACATTCAGTTCTTGCATCGGCTCATTTGGCCTGACAAATTCCGTACTTGACTGGAACAAGAGAGCAACAGACAACAAGTTTGTAAACGAGATTATCTTCGTGCTTATCTCTCCAGCTTACGCAGTATGTTCATTTGCAGACCTTCTCGTTATCAACTCTATCGAGTTCTGGACAGGCGACAAGGTGATTGGTCAGGTAGGAACTACTAAGGACGTAATGGGTAAGGATGGTCGCATGTATGCCATCAAGACATTGAAGAATGGCTACGAGATTACCGACCCAGATGGTGAGAAATCATACTTTGTGTTCGACAAGAAGCACAAGAGTTGGTCATACAGCAAGGATAGCGATATCCGTGAGCTTTTCAGCTTCAACGAGGATGGCAGCATCCAGGCTTGCTTGCCAAGTGGCGAGAAGATCAACGTCCCAGCAGATGCCAATGGTTTATACCAGGTTCGCATGGCTATGAATGATGGTTTGTTCTATGCATTCAACAAGTAAATAATTATAACAATTCCAGCCCGATAAAAGTCTCTTTTTATCGGGCTTTTTCATAATCTCCTTTCTCTTTTCCTAAGCAAGTTCATATTTCTCCGGTCCCAACCAAACTCTCCTTAGAATGTCCAAATGTAAAAAAGTGTTTAATACAAAACAAGAAAGTGCCTTCACCACCCTTCACCCGTAACTCTCTGACCATCAAAAGAATCGCCAAAAAGGTGAAGGGTGAAGGTTTGAAAACTCTTTTTTATATATACGCGTGAAGGGTAAGGGTAAAAACCTAAAAAAAGACCCTAGGGTCAAAAATCGGAAAAACCCTAAAATAAAGAATATAATATAAAGATTAAAAATACACCCTTCACCTTCACCTCCCAAAAATCACATCCAAAATTCTGTTCTGCATGCAACAGAAAATCATCTGCAGCAATCTGTGCCGGGATATATAATCAGGAGACAATTCTCTTTCGGAGATATCATTTTATCCTTCGGAGATATTTTCCTATTTATCGGAGATATCATTTTATCCTTCGGAGATAATTTTCTATTCTTCGGAAATATTTCTTCGAATTTCAAGATAAGGCATAAAAATATAATTTTCGCCAACTTTATTTCCCGAATCCACACAATTGTCACAAATCGCATAGCTATGAAACAGAAAAGAATGTATCTTTGCTGCATCAATCATAAAGGTTGATGTAGATATGGTCTCGTCATGACTGCCAAATCGGGCTGACGCAAATGCATTACAACCAGTGACATTCATCAAAACTTGCAACCATCTACAATATTTTTCAGTTTTTCTCGTTAATAAAAGTATGAAAAATAGATTATTGATACTCACAATATGCCTCATCGCAACCATTAAGATGATGGCGCAGGAGTTTACCCTTCACGGCAAAGTGGTAGACGAGAACAACCAGCCACTGGAGTTTGCCATCGTTTCGGTGGCTAGCCAGGGAAAGACTGCCGTTACTTCGCTCAAGGGAGACTATAGCCTCAAACTGCATTCTGCAGACAGCGTGGTAGTCAAATTCTCATATATCGGTTTCAAAACAAAAACAAAAGTGCTGAGAAGACCGCGAGGAAAACAAACCCTGCAGGTGGTACTTCGCGAAGCATCCACTACCCTCGATGATGTGAATATCAAGGGAGAAAAAATACAGTCGGACCAGATACAGGAACTGAAGACTAAGGACATGAAGATGACGCCATCTGCCAACGGAAATGGGGTGGAAAGTCTGGTTCAGCAACAGGCTGGCGTAAGTACCCACAACGAACTCTCTTCGCAATACAATGTGCGTGGCGGTGCCTTCGATGAGAACTCCGTATACATCAACAACGTAGAAGTATTCCGCCCATTCCTGGTTCGCAGCGGACAGCAGGAAGGCCTCTCCGTCATCAACCCTTATATGGTAGATAAAATCGGTTTCTCAACCGGAGGATATGCTGCCAAATACGGAGACAAGATGAGTTCGGCTCTCGACATCACCTACAAAACCCTGAAAGCAAAAAGCAAGAAGCCTGTGGTTGAAGGCAGTCTGGCTGCCAGTCTGCTGGGTGCTGACGCATACATCGGTCTGGGAACCCAGAAACTTTCATGGCTCAACAGCGTGCGCTACAAAACCACCTCTTACCTGCTCGGTTCGATGGAAACCAAAGGCGAATACAAGCCAAACTATCTTGACTATCAGACCTATCTGAGTTACCAGCCCAACAAACGCTGGAAACTTGACTTCATAGGCTACATCTCTGATAATCACTACAACTTCGAACCGGAAGACCGAGAAACGAAGTTCGGAACAATGGAAAACGTAAAGAGCTTCAGAGTATATTTTGACGGTCAGGAGAAAGACCGTTTCCTCACCTACTTCGGTACACTCGGCATTACCCGACAGTTTACAGCCAACACCAGTCTCTCGCTTCTGGGCAGTGCTTTCTATACCAAGGAACAGGAGAAATATGACATTCAGGGACAATACTGGCTCGACGAAACCGAGACTTCAGAAAACCTGGGTGTAGGTACCTATTTCGAACATGCCCGAAACTATCTTACGGCTCGCGTGATGAGTGCCAAACTGATGCTCAAGCACAAGGTGAAGAAACATCAGATGGAAGCCGCAGTAAGTCTGAAGCGTGAACATATCGAGGAGAATTCTGTAGAATATGAGATGCGCGATTCTGCAGGATACAGTATTCCTCACAATGGCAAAGACCTCTATATGGTTTATTCACTGAAGGCTCGCAACGAACTGAATGCCAACCGAATGGAAGCTTACATCCAGGACACCTACCGTTTTTCGGGAGGAACAGCCGACAGTACCGGGAACGGACAGACACATTACACCCTGAACTATGGTATCAGAATGAGTCATTGGAACTTCAACAGAGAAACCATCGTAAGTCCTCGTCTGTCGCTCGCCATCATACCAGCCAACCACGAGAATACAACTCTCCGTTTTGCGGCAGGTCTGTATTATCAGGCTCCATTCTTCAAGGAATTGAGAGATACATCTACGGTGAACGGCATAACCATCGCATCGCTGAACAAGAAAATCAAGAGCCAGCGAAGCATCCACTTCATCGCCGGCTACGACTATAGGTTCAAGCTAGGAGACCAACGCTATAAATTCTCTGCCGAAGCCTATTACAAGGCTTTGAGTAATCTGGTTCCTTATTCGGTTAGTAACGTGAAGGTAGTTTATTACGGACAGAACGAATGCAGCGGTCATGCGGCAGGACTCGACTTCAAACTCTACGGAGAATTTGTTCCGGGTACCGATTCCTGGCTCAGTCTTTCGCTCATGGATACAAAGATGAAACTGGGTGGCAAGAGCATCCCTTTGCCTACCGACCAGCGCTATGCCGTAAACCTCTTCTTCACCGATTATTTCCCAGGCAGCAAGAAGTGGCGCATGTCTTTGAAACTCGCCTTTGCCGATGGTCTTCCTTTTGCAGCACCCCACAGAGAGCTGGAGACCAACAGTTTCCGTGCCACTGCCTATCGCCGTGCAGATATCGGTATGAGCTATCAGCTGCTCGACAACAGCCGCCGGGAGAAGAATACCTTCCTGAAGAATGTGATGCTGGGGGTAGATTGTCTCAACCTCTTCGGCATAGACAACGTAAACAGCTATTACTGGGTGACAGATGTAACCAGCCAGCAATACGCCGTACCTAATTATCTTACCGGCAGACAGCTCAATGCCCGCATTCTTTTGGAATTTTAGGACCAAATAATAGTGATTTTTCACATTATTCTAAATATTTAACCGTAGATAGTTCGCTATCTGCGGTTTTTTTCGTATCTTTGCGCCCGAATTATGCGATGACGGTTCGTCCGTTCATCCCATGGATTCAGAAAACCATTCTATAAAGAATAAAGAAATAATACATAATAATCAATTATGAGCAAACAAGTAGAAAAGATTAAGGAGCTGATCGCTAAGCGCGAACAGGCTCGTCTTGGCGGTGGCGAGAAGGCCATCGAGAAGCAGCATGCACGTGGCAAATATACCGCTCGTGAGCGTATCGAAATGTTGGTAGATGCCGGCAGTTTCGAGGAGTATGATATGTTCAAGTTGCATCGTTGCACTAACTTTGGCATGGAGAAGAAGCAGTACCTCGGTGATGGTGTTGTAGCTGGTAGCGCTACTATAGCCGGCCGTCTGGTTTACGTATATGCTCAGGACTTCACCGTAAATGGTGGTTCACTCTCTGAGACTATGGCACAGAAGATCTGCAAGGTAATGGATATGGCTATGACTATGGGTGCACCTGTTATCTGCATGAACGACTCAGGTGGTGCTCGTATTCAGGAAGGTATCTGCGCCCTCGCTGGTTACGGTGAGATTTTCGAGCGCAACATCCTCGCTTCTGGTGTTATCCCACAGATTTCTGCTATCATGGGCCCTTGCGCCGGTGGTGCCGTTTACTCTCCAGGTTTGACCGACTTCATCATCATGAAGGAGCAGACTTCTTACATGTTCCTGACTGGTCCTAAGGTTGTCAAGACCGTAACTGGTGAGGACATCGATGCAGAGCACCTCGGTGGTGCATCTGTTCACGCAACCAAGAGTGGTGTTACCCACTTCGCTGCTAAGACTGAGGAAGAGGCTATCGAGATGATCAAGAGCCTGCTCTCTTACATCCCTAGCAACAATACAGAAGAGGCTCCACGCGTAGAGTGCACAGACCCTATCGACCGCATGGACGATACTCTGAACGAGATTATCCCAGACGATCCAAACCAGGCATACGATATGTATAAGGTGATTGGTGCTGTAACCGATAACGGAGAGTTCTTCGAGGTTCAGCCTAAGTTCGCCAAGAACATCATCACTGGTTTCGCCCGCTTCAATGGTCAGAGCGTTGGTATCGTAGCCAACCAGCCAGCAGCTTACGCAGGTGTACTCGATGTAAACGCTAGCCGCAAGGCAGCCCGCTTCGTTCGTTTCTGCGATGCCTTCAATATTCCTATCGTATCTCTCGTTGACGTACCAGGATTCTTGCCAGGTACAGGTCAGGAGTACAACGCTGTCATCCTCCACGGTGCACAGTTGCTCTACGCTTACGGCGAGGCTACCGTGCCAAAGATCACTATCACATTGCGTAAGAGCTATGGTGGTAGCCACATCGTGATGGGTTGCAAGCAGTTGCGTGCCGACTTGAACTTCGCTTGGCCATCTTCAGAGATTGCTGTAATGGGTGCCAGCGGTGCCGTTGCCGTTCTCTGTGGTAAGGAAGCTAAGGCTAAGAAGGAAGCTGGCGAGGATGTAAAGGCATTCCTGGCTGAGAAGGAGCAGGAGTATACTGACAAGTTTGCTAATCCATATCAGGCAGCTCAGTATGGTTACATCGATGATGTCATCGAGCCACGTAACACCCGTTTCCGCATCTGCCGTGGTTTGGCTCAGCTCGCTACTAAGCGTCAGAGCTTACCAGCTAAGAAGCATGGCTGTATGCCAATGTAATATAGAAATGTTGAATGTTGAGTGTAGAATGTTGAGTTATAAACAGACTCAACATAACAGAAGGGCGCAAGCCTAATTCAACACTCAACAATCAACACTCAAAATTAAAGTAAAAACGAATGGATAAGAATATTTATGCTGCGATTGCCATGGCACTCTATGAGTACCAGGGCAATAACGTACACGACAAGGAGCCTGGCATCATCACTATCAAGCCACGTCAGACGATGTGGAACGCCAAGTTCTTGAGTTTAACAGCTAAACCATAATGTAATAGAAATGAAAGAGTTTAAATATACAATTGACGGAAAAGAATACAAGGTTCAGATTGACGCTGTTGAGGGTAACATCGCAAGCGTGAACGTGAATGGCGAAGCTTACAAGGTTGAGATGGAACAGGAGGCTGAGCCAGAGAAGAAGAAGGTAGTGCTCGGTCAGCCAGCTGCTGCATCTGATGATGCTGAGGCTACTCCAGCTGCCAACGTAAATACAGCCAACGCTGTAAAGGCTCCTCTCCCTGGTACTATCACCAGCATCGAAGTAGCTGTTGGTCAGGAGGTGAAGGCAGGTGATACTGTTGTCGTTCTCGAGGCTATGAAGATGCAGAACAACATCGAGGCTGAGAAGGATGGTAAGGTTACTGCTATCTGCGTTAAGCCTGGTCAGGCTGTGCTCGAAGAGGATGCACTCGTAGTTATCGAGTAAATCAAGAATTTAAGAATTATACTTCCAGATTCGGGATTATAATTCGGGTTCTTATAAAGAATATCAAAGGTCGCAAGCTGTTAATTGTTTGCGACCTTTTTCTATACTGCTGTATGAGCATAAACTGCTATACAAAGTAATTTTTTACTAAAGAAAAAAGACATAAAGTACTATAAAATGATAGATTTAACAGAAGAACAGATAGAAAGATACAGCCGCCACATCCTCCTTCAGGATGTAGGCCTCGAGGGGCAGGAAAAGCTCCTCAATGCCAAGGTGCTCATCATTGGTGCCGGAGGATTGGGTTCCCCAGTTGCCCTCTACCTCGCTGCGGCTGGCGTGGGACATATCGGTATCGTGGATGCCGATGTGGTTGACCTCAGCAACCTGCAACGACAGGTCATCCACCAGACCAAGGACTTGAACACCCCTAAGGTGGAAAGCGCCAAGGAGAAGATGATTGCCATCAATCCTGATGTGGAGGTAACAACCTACCATACCTTCCTCGCCTCAGACAATGCCGAGGAAATCATCAAGCCATGGGATTTCGTCATTGATTGCACCGACAACTTCCCGGTGAAGTTCCTCATCAATGATGCCTGTGTGCGACTGGGCAAGGCATTCTCGCATGGCGGCATCCTGAGATTCCAGGGGCAGACCTTCACCCATCTTCCAGGCACGGCTTGTTACCGTTGTTTCTTCAAGGAGCCACCTCCAGCAGGCGCTGTTCCTACCAGTAGCCAGGCAGGAGTCCTTGGTGCCATCGCTGGTATGCTCGGAACCATCCAGGCTGCCGAGGCGTTGAAGTACTTCCTCGGTGTGGGCGAACTGCTCACCGACCGATTGCTCACCTTCGATGCCAAGACGATGAACTTCCGCACCATCAAGGTAAAGAAGCGTGCATCCTGCGAAATCTGCGGCGACCACCCTACCATCAATCATCTCATCGACTATGAGCAGGCTGCGTGTGATTTGAAACACCACTAAGATTTAGTGATTATTTTCGAATAAACACATATAACAAAAAGCAAAGTCACAATACCCAGCTCTATCAGCTAGATATTGTGACTTTTTTTCAGAGCCGTCCCAAAGCCCAACAAAGAACAAAAACCTTGATTATAAGATACTTTATAAAACATTTCTCCCATTTTTCTTGCATGATTCAGATAATAATCGTAAATTTGCAGCAGATAAAATACGCAAGCTTATGAAAGAGAAAAGATATACATTGCCAGAAGAGCAGAAAGATGCAGCTTTCGCAGCAGAGCCTGCACCAGCCTATCACGGAAATGCCGCCATAGCACTTCCCGAGGATGAATGTGCAGAAGAAGATATTGACTGGAACAAGATTTCTGTTGGCTGGCATCCGGCTAATGAAGAAGAAGCCGTGGCTAGGATTGAAGCTATTGAGGCGGAGTATGAGAATGGGCAATATATAGATGCAGAAGAATTTGAAAAAGAACTAATTGCACAATATCCATGGCTAGCATAAGATTAACACTTTATTTCAAAAAGGAATTAAAGACTGTTATCGACTATGGATTAGTAGAATTCGGTAAGACCACAGTAAAGCGATTCCATAATGAGTATAAATACATCAAGCATCGCCTGATGTTTCATCCTCTTTCTTCACCCAGAGAGCCAATGCTTAAGCGATTCCACCGTCCTTACCATAGTGCGATTATCAAGGAGAATTGGAAGATTATCTATCGCTACGATGAAGCCAACGACCTAGTCATTTTCGTAGATTTATGGGATATGAGAAGAAGCCCCAGATATCTAATCAGACAATTCAAAAGAAAACTATAAAGGAAAAAGCTTATGAAGGAGAAAAGATATACATTACAAGAAGAGCAGCCGATTCCAATTGGCTGGCATCCGGCCAATGAAGAAGAAGCCGTGGCTAGGATTGAAGCCATTGAAGCGGAGTATGAAAGAACAGGTGTTAGCTATAATGAAGAAGAGTTTTTCAATAAACTAAATGAAGAACGAACATGGTCAAATGCAGATGACTTTGAAAAAGAACTAACGGCACAAGACCAGAAAAACAATATGATGGCATTGACATTTATGCTAAAACAGAAATCCACTATTAGATGATATCAAAGCTGATTTCGAAAAGTCGGCAAATGATTTAAAAGAGAAATAGTTTCTTGCAAATCCCAATAAAATTGGTTATAAAGCAGCATATATTCAAGGCTTTTGCCCTTACAGGGCGCAAGGTGACAACGCCTTAATACCCAGGGTGTTGCCCTGGGCTAGGAGCTTCTGCCCTTTCAGGGCGTGCCGCTGTTTTGCAGTAGCATCACCCCTTCCTCTTCTACATTATTATAAAAAGGACTGCCCTTTTTGCTCTGCCAATCCTTCATCGAATACACTATCGGGTGAATCATCTGATTGATTTGCCATCCCAATTCCCAAAGAGGATAGGTGTAATTATCATGATCCTGCTCATCTATCTTATCCTTGTTCAGAAGCACAAGGATGTCCCAGTCGGAATCTGCTTTAGCATCCCTTCTAGCCCTTGACCCGAAAAGGATAACCTTGGCATCTTTCGGCATAATCGACTCCGCTTTCTTCTGAATCGACTTGAGTACCTCATCTTCAAGATGTTCCCTTGTTATTGTCGTCATAACACTATCATTTTTATTACACCGCAAAAATACGAAAAAGAATTGAAACTAACAAATATTCTGAGAGATATTTGCATTTATTCTTTCCTCTTTACCCAAACCTTATGGCTGCCGCGGCCCAGTGAATCTATCGGTGAAGATTTATCACAGGTCAGCTCCTTCAGTTCCATAGAGGCGGCAGTACGGCTCAGGTTGTTGATGGAGGCATAATCACCTAGGGTGAGGACTCCGTTCTTCTCTATCACCTCCAGGGCACGGGCGATGCGTTCTTCCTTGGAATAGAGCTGCTTACGGATAACCTTTACACCACCCATATCACGCTCCAGGTCACGGTCGGTTTCACGCTTCACATCCTTGATAAACTCAGGAGACGCCTTGAAGTTGATGTCTTTCACTCCCACCTTGCGATACGTCATCTTATCATCAGGATTCAGAATTTCCCTAGGCTTCTCATCCTCGAAAGCGAGGGAGAGGGAGAAGGTGCCGAAACCTTCCAGATTCACGTTGTACCCCATGGAGAGCATGTCTGTCAGCATATCAACCACATCGGTCAATACAGCCTCCGTGGTACTTTCCGAAATACCGCGATGGTAGTTCTGCATCATCTTGACGAACTCTTTTCGGGATAGCGTACGGTTGGTCACCATCTTGGGATAAACTCTGCGCTTGCCATCATAGCGCATATCCCCCATTTCCTGCAATTTGTACTTAGCCATATCAGTTTCCTTTCCTATTTTAGTTTATCAGTATTTCTTATTGCAACAGCCTTTACATCCTATAGTATTTATTGTTATACTTAAGAAGAAAAGACCACAAACCTAGGAAGAAAAGTATTTAATCCTAGGAGAAATCTCCATTCATAGACACTGAACCGACATTCAAAGTCTATGAACCGCCGTTCAAAGACACTGAACGGACATTCAATGTTTATGAACGAAGATTTCTACCTTGCAAAGATACAACTTTATCAGATATAAAACAAGACTTTTCCTGAATATCTTTACTTTTCCGGCCATAATTCTTCGTTTTTTGAGCTTATTTCTTTGCGTATCCCAAATAATTGTGTTAACTTTGTAGTCAGATTGCAAGCCAAAGGCCAAAGGATTGTAAACCAAAGGTCAAAGGATTGCAAACCAAAGGCCAAAGGATTGCAAGCAAAAGACAAAGAAAAAGACTAAGATTAGACATTCTTATGAGTATGAAGATATTAGCAACCAGCGACTGGCACCTGGGCAACCTGTTTCACGGCAACGACCGTCTGCCTGAACACAAGCATTTTCTGAAATGGCTCCTGGAACAAATCGCTGAACAAAAGCCCGATGCTCTCCTCATAGCAGGAGACATCTTTGATAACGGAAATCCATCGGCAGCGGCACAGACCGTTTATTACGAGTTTCTTGCCGATGCTACCCAACTGTGCCCGAACATGCAGGTCATCATTACCGCCGGCAACCACGATTCCGCCAGCCGACTGGAGGCTCCCCGTCCGCTACTCACCCGATACCACGTGGAAATAAGAGGAAACGTAAGGAAAATCTGGCAGCAGGGAGAAAGCGGGGACGATGATAAAACCGGCGGACATTGGATCTATTCCTTCGATGACCTCATCATCCCCGTAACCAACGAGGAAGGAGAAGAAGTCATCATCCTCGCCGTACCTTTCCTAAGAAGCGATGTGGTGCAGAACGCCAGTTACTCACAGGGAGTCAACGACTTTCTGAGAGAACTGACGGCTGAGGCTCGAAAGAAATACCCGGGCAGGAAGTGCATCATGATGGCACACATGTACGCCAAGGGTTCGGATATCGCCAAAAAGGATGCGAGCGAGAAAATCATCATCGGCGGACAGGAGGAAGTGGATCTGGAAGGATGGAACGACCATCCCGACTATCTGACTTGCGGACACATCCACAAACGGCAACATATCTGGAACACCGACTGGGCAAGATATACGGGAAGTATCCTCCCGATGTCGTTTGCCGAGAAAGACTACACCCACGGCATCGACCTCATCACCATAGAACACGGTGAAGAGGAGGAAGGAAAGGAAACCGGTAAGAGCAAGGAATGGAAAGTAGATTTCCTGGAATACAAGCCTCAGCACGCCCTCCGCATCCTGCCCGAAGATGAGGAAGAACTGACCTTCAAGAAATGGCAGAAGCTCATTAATTCTGAACTCTCGGAGAGAACAGACAGCGAACTGAGCGACCATTTCGACTACGTGATGCTGAAGGTGAAACAGGAGAAACTGACCAGCGATGACATCAAGGAACTGGAGAAACTCGTTAACGAAAAGGATGCCGTGCTCTGCAAAATCCAGCGCATCATCCCACAACTGGACCTCTCCACCATCCAGGGTTCCCAGCACATCACCAGCATAGAAGACATCATCAACCGTCCTCCGCTCGATACGCTGAAAGAAGCCTTCGCCATCAGACACAACGCTCCGATGAACGAAAGACAGGAGAAAATGTTATCCGATTTATTAACGACATCATCATTATGAAATTCCTACAACTCGAAATACTCAACCTCGCTTCGCTTGACAAACAGGGAGGCGAGGTCATCAACTTTGAAGAAGGTGCCTTAGGCGAGAGCACCATCTTCAGCATCGTAGGTCCGACGGGAAGTGGCAAGTCTACCCTACTCGACGCCATCTGTCTGGCTCTCTACAACCGCGCCCCTCGCTACCCCAGGAAGAAAGGAGACAAGAACCAGAACATCGAGATTTTCGGAGCTGCCGATGCCAGCGAAAGTAACCGTCTGGCACCAACCGACAGCCGAAACATCCTGACACGTGGCAAGAAAGAGGGCTACAGCAAACTCACCTTCCTTGCCAACAACGGCAGCATCTACCGTGCAGAATGGCACGTCAGATTCCAGAGAGTGCGTTACGAGAACGCCAAGACTGCGCTCTATAAAATCACGAGAAACGGAGAAGAAATAACAGAGGAAGCTGCCGACTGGAACGAACTGCCGAACATCATCGGACTCGACTACGACCAGTTTCTCCGTACCGTACTCATCGCCCAAGGCTCGTTTGCCAACTTCCTGACGGCAAAGGAAAACGAACGGTACGAACTCCTGGAAAAACTCATCGGATGCGAGGAAACTTATACGAACATCGCTACTGAAATCAAGAAGGCGAAAGACCAGGCAACGGATGCCTACAACCAGATGGCTGCATCGGTAGAAGCCGTTAAACAGAACCTGCTGAACGATGAAGAACTTGCCCAACTGAAGGAGGAAATCGCCCGGTTGGAAAAAGCTGAGAAGGAACTCGACAGCCAGTTGCAAGCCATTTCGAAAGACCTGCAATGGTTTGAGGAAAACGATAAGCAAATCAAGCAAATCACTATCTGCCAGACTGATATGGAGCAAGCAGCAGATGCCATTAAAGCGATGCAAGCCCAGATTCTCCGTCTGCAGTTGCACGATGAAGTACAACCAGCCGTCAACCTGCTGCAGGAAGTAGAGCGACAGACGCAAACCATCCACGAGCAGGAAGAAAACATTCTGAAAGCGGAAGCAAACATCAAAAGTCAAGAGTCTGCCATCGACGAAAGCGAGAAAACTCTCGCCAGTCTGAAGGAAGCAGTCGGCAAGGCACAGGAACAACTCGAAAAGGCGCTGCCGGTCATCGCTGAAGCAAGGGCGCTGAAAACAAAAATGGAAGCGGCAATGCCGAATCTGAAAGAAAAGAAAGAGGCATTGGAGTTGGCGCAGAAAGAAAATCAAACTGCCCAGAAAGACGTAGAAGAGAACGCCAGAAACATCAAAAAATGGGAAGCTGAAACGGAGAAAGCGAACCTTGCCCTCAAAGCGACACAGGAAGAGATTGCCAAGCAGAAACAGGTTCTGCACGAAGCGACGCAAGCCGCTGAACAGGCTTGGGAGACGGAAAGAAATAAAACTGCCGGACAGAACATAGAGGAACTGCAGAACAGCAAGACTGTAGCCGACAGGAAACTGCAAGATGTCCAGCAAGCCATCAAGGTTGTGGCTCATCTCGATGCCGCCACAGCAGAAAAGCAGAAGAATGAGGAGCGGATCCTGGTCTTGGGCAAGAGAAATGCGGAGATAGATGAAGCCCTGGGCAAGTTGACCATCGAGGCGCTGACCCAAGAGACCCTGACGCTGAGAAATGCCTATACCCTCATGGTGAGCGAGAAATGGGAGATTCATCGTGCCAACCTGACCGAAGGCAAGCCTTGTCCGCTTTGCGGCAGCACGACCCATCCTTATCATACCGACAACAGACAGTTTGAGGAAGCCACCACGGAACTCTCGCAACTTCTGAAAGCCAAGGAGAATCTGCTGAAACTGCAGCAGAAAGAGGAGAAGAACCTTTCCGGCGAGAGAAAACAGAACGACGGCGAAGTACAGACGCTCAAGAAACAACAGGAAAAGCTCTCGGGAGAAATCGCAACTTACGAAGAGGATTGGAAGGCGCTCATCGCACAGTATCCAAAGATTCCAAAGGCAGAGGCAGAACTGAAATCGCTCTTGCCTATCTATGAAAACAAGGCGAAAGATGCGAGCAGCAAACTGAGCCTGTTTAACAAGATTCAGAAAGAGATAGAACGGCTGACCCAACTCAAGGATAAGGCTGTAAAGGATGAAGCTGCGTATGAAAGCAAGGCTTCTACTATACAGAATAAAGCCCAAGAAAGCACTTCAACCTGCGCCACAAAACTAGCTGAGCAAAAAGCACTTACCATCAACCTCATCTCACAGCAAAAGAGCAAGGAGGAGGCTTACGAGAAAGCCCTTCAGGCATGGAATAGTACCAAGAAGGAAATGGAGGAATGGCAGGAGAAATACAAGCAGATTCTGAATGGAGAAGAACCAGATGCGGCTGAACAAAGACTGACAGCAGCAAAGGATGAGGCTACGAAAGCAGCAGATAACCAGAACGAGAATATCAACAAACTGAAGGCGGAACTCGCCAACAGTAAAGGTTCGCATCAAACCATGCTATCTCAGAACAAGACGATGAAAGAGAATCTGCTGGCGAAGGAAAAGGAACTCGACCTTTGGATCGAGGAATACAACAAGCAGCTTGAAGAAAAGAGCATCGAAGGAAAAGACTCCGAAGAGGAAGGCATCGAGGAAAGAAGTATCGAACCAAGCCTTATCGACCGAAATATCATCCGAGAGATGCTTCACTCTACCGAAGATTGGAATGCCATCCGACGGGAAAAGGACGAAAAAGAGAAAGCCGTGGCTTCAACTACCGCCCTTTACCAGAGCGCAGAAAAGGTGCATCAGCAGCATTTGGAACATCAGCCTGCCCAAAGCCGTGATGCTCTCCTAGCCATTCGGCAGGAGTATCAGGAAAGAAGCCAGCGCAACGAACTGATTGCAGCCGACGCCAGGATGCAGAACCATCAGGAAGCCGTAAAGCAGTTGGGCGATAAGGCTGAGGCTCTGAATCTCGTAACACAGGAAAAGGACGACTGGACAGCCATCACGGATGCCATCGGAGCAGACGGAAAGACGCTGCGCAAGATAGCCCAATGCTATACGCTCAGTTTCCTGATTGCTCACGCCAACCAGGAAATCAGAAAGTTCAACAGCCGTTACGAACTGCAGCAGGTAAAGCATTCGCTTGGCATCCGAGTCATCGACCACGACCGTGCCGACGATATCCGAGACACCACCTCCCTATCTGGTGGCGAAACCTTCATCGTGAGTCTCGGTCTCGCCTTGGGCCTGTCGGCATTATCCTCCCGCAACATCTCCTTCGAGAACCTGTTCATCGACGAAGGCTTCGGAACCCTCGACCCTGATACCCTAGCCACCGTCATCGATTCCCTCGCCATGCTGCAAAGTTCGCAAGGCAAGAAGGTGGGCGTCATCAGTCATACCGACACGATGAGCGAGCGCATCACCACCCAGATAAGGATTATCAAGAATGGCAACTCCGGCAGCAGCCATATCGAGATCTATCCTTAACCCATCGCAATTACACCTTAAATTATATAGTAATATAACAAAAGAAAGGGTGTGCCATAAGTCCATGACACACCCTTTCTTTTGTTTCCATTGAATATTAAACCCTGTTTCCCTCTTTTGGGAAAACCACGGTTGGCTTGAAGGTCTTAGCCTCCTCAAAGTCCATCAGGGCATAAGCGATGATGATGACGGTATCGCCCACCTGCACCTTGCGGGCTGCAGCACCGTTCAGGCAGATACAACCGCTGCCACGCTCACCCTTGATAATATAGGTCTCCAAGCGCTCACCATTGTTGTTGTCTACAATCTGAACCTTCTCGCCTGCTATCAGATTAGCAGCGTCCATCAAGTCCTCATCGATGGTGATGCTACCCATATAATTCAGGTTAGCCTCAGTTACGGTCACACAATGGAGCTTACTCTTCAATACTTCTATCTGCATTGTTCTGTTATTACTTGATCTGTTACGGATTAAACTTAATAAAGAATATCTATCGAGGAATTATCCCTTATACTTGATATGGTCGATGAGACGGATAGGAGTCTTACCGCAATAAACGGTGATGCAACCTACCACGTATGCACTATCCTCCCATGAAGAAACATCCTGCAGGCTGTCGCCATCCACAATCTGGAAATACTCTACCTCCAGACCCTCTACAGCATTGATGTCGGCAACCACCTTATCGTGAGTTTCCTGTACGGTATGAGTCTTGGCATACTCCACACTCTCCTTCAGGGCCTTATAGATGTTTGGCGCAATGGCACGCTCATCAGGAGCCAACAAAGTATTACGGCTGCTCTTAGCCAAACCGTCCTCATCACGGACAATAGGGCACTCTACAATCTGCACATCGCTGTTGATGTACTTCACGAGCTGCTTGATGACAGCAATCTGCTGCCAATCCTTCTCACCGAAATAAGCACGAGTTGGTCGAACGATATAGAAAAGACGGCTCACTACCTGACATACACCATTGAAATGACCCGGGCGCTTGGCACCCTCCATCACGGTAGAAACAGGTGGAAACTCAAAGTGGCGCGTATCTGGTGTAGGATACATCTCCTTCACCGATGGTGCAAACACATAGTCAGCACCACAAGCCTCCAAGAGCTTGCAGTCAGCATCGAGGGTACGAGGATAGCGATCCAAGTCACCCTGATCATTAAACTGTGTAGGATTCAGGAACACAGAAACTACAGTCACGCCATTTTCCTTTACACTGCGCTTAACAAGAGAGGCGTGACCCTCATGCAGCGCACCCATAGTTGGCACAAGGCCGATTTCCTTTCCCTCCTTACGACACATGAAGAGTTCGTTCTGGAGGTCAACAATCTTATTGAATACTTTCATCGTCATAATCTGTTTTCGGGTGCAAAATAACAACTTTTTTCTCAAATGAGAAAGAAAAAACCTAAAAATATGCGAATTATTGCCGAAAATAATGAATTTCGGAGAAAAAATGCCCCTATTTGAAGTTTTTTTTGTACCTTTGCACGTAATTCGTAAGAATAAAATTTAAATTTTATGGCAAAAAAAGTATTATTTATCAATCAGGAGATCGACCCATACGTAGCCGAGTCTCACATGTCAATCATGGGACGCGAACTGCCTCAGAAGATGCAGGAAGCAGGTTTTGAGATCCGCACCTTCATGCCTAAGTGGGGCACCATCAACGAGCGTCGCGGACAATTGCACGAGGTCATTCGCCTGTCTGGTATGAACCTTATCATAGATGATACAGACCATCCGCTGATCATCAAGGTTGCATCTATACCAACAACACGACAGCAGATTTATTTCATCGATAATGACGACTATTTCAAGAGCCGCCAGATGGGCACCGATGAAAACGGAAAGGAATATGCCGACAACGGAGAAAGAGCTATCTTCTTTGCACGTGGCGTATTGGAAACCGTAAAGAAGCTCCGCTGGCAGCCTGATGTAATCGTCTGCCAGGGTTGGGCTAGCGCAGTAGTGCCATTCTATGTAAAGACAGCCTACAGCGAAGAGCCTTCATTTGCAGAATCAAAGGTGATTACCGCTCTCTATACCAACGAACTCAAGGGTGAACTGGGTACCAACTTCAAACGTTGCGTTGCCTTCCGCGATGCCAAGTCTGAACTGCTCGACGGCTATCAGGACGACTTCAACTTCATTGAACTCGGCAAACTCGCCATCGACTATAGCGACGGTGTGGTAGAAGGTGAAGAAGAAGCTAACCAGATTCTCTTTGATTATGCGAAGGAGAAGAACAAGCCTGTACTGGCTTATCCGGGAGAAGATATCCAGGATCCATACGCAGACTTCATCAACAAGGTTTGTCCTGACGCAGAATAAAATTCCGACAACAGAGACACATACATACAAGGATAATGAAAATTTTAAGACTCTTAACAGTATTAGTAATAGCAGCGCTTACTTTCGCTGCATGTGATGATACCACCGAGGGAATCGGTGGTAGCATCACTAATAAGATAGACAACATTAACATTTCTAACTCAGCGTTCAATGTTACCACAAAGTCTATAGTAGCAGATTCCGTATTGAGCCGCAACAACACGGGGCTCATCGGAAAGATGAAAGACCCGGAAACCGGCAACTATGTAAAGGGCGACTACATGACCCAGTTGAGCGTATTGCCTACTTTCTCTGTAGATACACTCGATTACATCAAGCAGGCAAACAACGGTTCTATCGAAGCAGACTCATGCTACCTCCTGGTTTCATACAACGCCAGCTATGGTGATACTATCGCCCCAATGAAGGTGACAGCCTATGAGATGACAAGGCCGATGTCAGAAGATAAGGAGTATTACTCTAATTATGATGCCTTCAAGGAAGGCTGGGTAAGCGAAAACAACCAGCATTGGAGCAGTAATTACAACTTGAGCAATACATCAGATGTCAAGAACTTCAAGATTTACTTGAATAAGAAGTACAAAAAAGATGGTAAGACATACAAGAACTATGGTTCTTACATCATGCAAACATACGCAGAACATCCTGAGTACTTCAAGACCAACTTCAAGTTCCTGCACAACGTCTGCCCTGGCTTCTATATCAAGAACGTAGGCGGTACGGGTAACATGGCTAAGATTTGGAATACAGAGCTTATCTTCTACTGGACCCGCAAAAAGACCATCAATAAAGACAGTACAGCTGTAAGCATCGGATACAACCGTTTCGATGGTACAGAAGAGGTATTGCAGCTCAACAAGATTGAGAACGATACCGAGAACTTGAAGAAGTTGGCAAGTAAGGATCAGGAGAAATGTACTTATCTCAAGTCACCGGCAGGTATCTTCACCGAGGTTACCCTCCCTATCAAAGATATCATGAAAGGTCATGAGAAGGATACGCTCAACACTGCTACCATCTCTTTCCCACGACTCAACAATGAAAACGAAGACAACCCATACAACTTTGCTACACCAAGCACCATCCTGATGGTTCAGAAAGACAGTTTGCAGTCGTTCTTCGAAAAGAGCAAGTTGGCAGATAGCCGTACTTCTTATACGGCAAGCTACAGCAGTACCGGCACCTACAAGAATGCCTATACATTCCAGAATATCGCCAACCTGGTTTCTGCCATGTATAAGAACAAGAGCAAGGGGGAAAACTGGAATAAAGTAGTGCTGGTTCCTGTAAACGTCATCACAACCACACAGGGCTATACTACCGTCATCTCCAAGATCAATCACGATATGTCACTCGCTTCCACCCGACTGAAAAGAGGTGTAATAACCACCGACAGCAACGGCAAGGAGACAAGTCCTATACAGATAAAGGTGATTTACAGTAAGTTTAAAGAAGAATAAGCATTCATAACGCAAAGTAAAAAAGGAAACGAAACATGGCTGATAATTTTTTGGAGCGTCATCGCGAAGAATACGAAATACGCAAGGCTGCATGGCTCAAGAAGAAGAAACTATTCATGAAGTCAGGCAAGAAACAGAAGCCCCAGACACAGATGCCACGTCCTGAAGACGAAGCGTTATAAACACGAAAAAATATTCAGAATCCTGAGAAAGAGGGTGTATCATAAAGCATTTGAATGTTTATGATACACCCTCTTAACTTTGCCGGTTAATCCTTAAAAACTGCCGCATAAGTACAATAAAAGCCATTTAATACAAAATAAAGCAAAATTAATTTGGAGTTTACCCATTTTTTTTATATCTTTGCATTGTGAACTTAAAAGTATTTAATATTAAACAGACAAAAAGCAATAAAATAAAAATAATCAAGATATTAGTAGAGATACTGGTCTATGGGTTTAACTTTTCTAAGAACTTGCATTTAAGGATACAAGATATTTGCAGGATACAAGTTACTTGCAATATATGAGATACTTGGTTTATGTTTATAGATAATGGAGAAATTACTCTCATAAAGAATTTGTTTTTAAGTTTAAACAAAAATGCTAAAGTTAGATGTTAGTAATTATAAGTCCCCGTAGTGACCGTGAGGCTACTGCGGGGACGCTTTTTCAATTTATAGTATATAGAAACAAAAAGGGCAAGACCATCTCTGGTCTTGCCCAATCTATTTTTATAACTCTTTATCTATATTATAAGATTCTACCTGTAAGAGAGAACTTCAAAACAGGATAAACCTTCAAGTCTTTTACGAACTTAGAGAGATCATCCTCGCCAGCATCTTCCAATGCCTTATCGATATCTATCTCGTTACCATTCTGGTAAACCTTGAGCTTACCCATGAACTGGCAACCCAACTCAAAGCGGCAACCGATACGGTTCTTAGGAACCAGACGACCGAAACCTAAACCGAGGTATGGACGAACATTCTTGCAACGGATATCACCCTGAACATTATAGTTCTCATCGAGTTCCAAGTTGTAACCACCCAGGTTAGCTGATAAAGCCTTACGGAACTGACTCTCCAAGTTTGGATTATCTTTCAAGTATCTATTAGAGAAGTCACGAAGTTCATCGCAAGAACCAGTAACCTCGGCAATCTTCTCACCACCAATAGACAAACCAGCAGCAATAAAGAACTTACTGCCACCACCGAATGGATAGAGATTAGCCTTTACATTAAAGGTTGTACGATCGAAAGCACCTTCTGCATGAATAGTTGCACTAGTTGGATAAGAAACACTAGGAATCTGAGTCAAAGAACTAGTATTAACATCTACATCCAAATCACCAGACAGTTTGAAAGATGGCATGATGTTCACACCTGCTTCTACCTCAAGGAAGTTAGTAACAGGAGCAGCCACACCAACACTAATACCCTCGGTACCTGCACCCACGTTAAGACCTACATGGTTAAAGATACCGCGCTTGTAATCGCTCTGTGCCATTACACTTCCAACACCAGCAAGCAGAATTACTGCCATCATCATTAATTTCTTCATAATCGTTCTGTTTATAAGTTAAATATTAAACGCTTTTTTGCATATCGTTCGTAAATATGCTACAAATATAAACAAAAGTTACAAGAAGAACAAATAATTACACAAAAAATTAAGACTCTTTAGTACTTTAGCATACTAAAGAGCCCTAATATATTATTAAAAACGCAAAATCAGACTACTGAACTTAATCTACTACCGTAAACTTGGCATATTTCAGCAGAAGCTGTTTGGTGCCAGAATGAACGAACTCAACCGTAGCCTTCGTATTCTCACCAGTACCTTCAATCTTCAACACCGTTCCCCGTCCAAAACGCTGATGTTCAATCTTCATTCCCTCTTGTAAACCACAAGAAGAACTGCCAGCAGATGATGCTGCAGAAGAAGAAACTGATGATGCAGAAGATCCAGTACTGCGAGAAGCAGGATGAGAAGAATGCGCCTCCATGTAACGTTTAGCTGCATTCAGCGCTCTAACAGACTTGAAATTGCCTTCAGAGAGAGATGAGCGTCCGGAAACAGACGAGCATCCGGAAGTACGTGAAGTCTCCGGTTCATCATCAAAGAGAGAAGGCTTAGGATCTGCCACAAACTGCGATGCTACCGGTTTGGAATTCTGATACCTGCTACTGTATCTAGGCTGCTCAGCATCCTCCCATGGTCTGCGAGGACGTTGCGCTCTCGCCCACTCCGGCTGGTCAGACATAGAGCCAAACAAGCTTCCACCAGCCTCATCCTGGCTATCAATCAACTTGCCGTCAATCTCATCGATAAACCGACTCGGATTATCAAACTCCATCTTGCCATATCGCCAGCGGTTCTTGGCGTTCGTCAAGATACAATGTTTCTCAGCTCGCGTAATGGCTACGTAAAGCAATCTCCGTTCCTCCTCCAGTTCTCTGAGCGAAGCAGCAGAAAGCGGACTTGGGAAGATATTCTCTTCCAAACCAACCACGAAGACCGTAGGAAACTCCAGACCCTTGGCAGCATGAACCGTCATCAGAGAAACACGAGGTTCATCCTTATCACCATCGCTGTCAGCATCGGTAAGCAGCGCCACATCCTGCAGATAATCCTGCAGGAAGAGTTCATCAAACCTACCCTCTTCACGGCGTTCCTCCACAAAAGCCGACATACCGCTCAAGAATTCCTCCAGGTTCTCCTGACGTGCCAGATCATCGGCATCCTTGCCCGACATGATATCCTGACTGATACCACTCTCCTTGATAATGGCATCGCCCAATTCATAGACATCCGTAGTTTGAGCCCGTTCGATAAACGAAGAAATAAGCAATCTGAAGGTTTCCAGCTTGTTCATCGTACCCTTGGTAACCGCCAGTCCATACCGCTCAGGGGCACCGATTACCTCCCAGAAACTCACCTGGTTCTGATGGGCACAGTCAGCAATCTTCAGCACCGTAGCAGCCCCTATTCCTCGTGCCGGATAGTTGATGATACGCTTGATAGCCTCTTCATCATCCGGATTCGCCACCAGACGGAAATAAGCAATAATATCCTTAATCTCCTTGCGCTGGTAGAAACTCAGTCCGCCATAAATGCGATAAGGAATACCCTGCTTTCTGAACTCCTCCTCGAAGCTGCGGCTCTGGGCATTGGTACGGTAGAGAATGGCAAAATCACTATACTGGCATCCATCCTCGCGCCGGATACGCTTCACATCCTTCGCCACAATCACTGCCTCTTCCTTGTCGCTGTAAGCAGGCTTATACAGAATCTTCTCGCCCTTCGCATTCTCGCTGAACACATCCTTAGGAATCTGGTTGCGGTTATGCTTGATCAGACTGTTAGCCGCCTCAACGATAGTCTGGGTAGAGCGGTAGTTCTGTTCCAGTTTGAAGAGACGCGTACCCTGAAACTGGCGCTGATAGTTGAGAATATTATCGATATTGGCACCACGGAAGCTATAGATACTCTGCGAATCATCACCCACGGCACAAACACGCTGCTTTTCCTGACAGAGTTGCATGACGATAGACATCTGAACGTGGTTGGTATCCTGATACTCATCCACCAGGACATAATCGAAGCGGGCGGCATATTTGTGGCGAATATCCTCATGCTCCCTGAAGAGCTGATAGGTAAGCGTCAGCAGATCATCGAAATCCATGGCATTAGCCTGCTTGCAACGCTGCACGTAAGCCACGAAAATCTTACCAACTTCAGGCATCTGCGCACGCTTGTTCTGCTCGAAGATAGCCGCATCGCTCTCATAAGCTGCAGCACTCATCAGGTTGTTCTTCGCCATCGAAATCTTGGCATGAACGGCAGCAGGCTTATACTTTTTATCATCCAGTCCCATCTCCTTCACAATCGCCTTGATCAGCGAGCGCGAATCACTTTCATCATAAATGGTAAAGTTGTTGTTGAAGCCGATATGCTCGGCCTCCGCTCTCAGGATTCGGGAGAAGATGCTGTGGAAAGTACCCATATAGAGATGCTGTGCGAGATCATTTCCCACCAGTTTTCCGATACGTTCCTTCATCTCTCTTGCTGCCTTGTTGGTAAAGGTGAGCGCCATGATGCTCCAGGGTTTCATGCCCTGGCTAAGGAGGTAAGCTATCTTATAAGTAAGTACACGCGTCTTACCCGAACCAGCACCGGCTATCACCAGCGAAGGTCCGTCAATATATTCTACCGCAGCACGCTGCGCTTCGTTCAAGTCGTTCAGTAAATCCATTAATCAATATTTAGCCGGAAAAAATAATCACTAATAACTAATAACTAATCATTAATAACTAATCACTACTCACTCATTACTTTCCCCTATATCCGCCCACAGCCGTGCCCGGGTCGAAATCTTCGCCCTCACGAGGGAAGGTAGGGATAAATCTCATCTGATGTTCTATCTGTCGCTGGCGCTTTTTCATATAAGCGCTAGGATGCAGCGAACTGAATTTGCGCGGATTAGGAAGTGTAGCTGCTATCAGCGCACACTCGCCACGAAACAGATCTTTCGCTTTCTTGTCGAAATGATATTCTGCAACCGCATCCACACCATAGATACCCGGTCCCATCTCAATGCTGTTGAGATAAACCTCCATGATGCGCTGCTTGCTCCACATCATTTCGATGAGGAAGGTAAAGTAGACTTCAAATCCCTTGCGGGTCCATGAACGGCCAGGCCACAGGAAGACATTCTTAGCAGTCTGCTGACTGATGGTACTGGCTCCATGCACCTTTCCACCACGGGCATTATTCTTCGCCGCACTCTCGATGGCATTGAAGTCGAAACCGTGATGCTTCAGAAATCTCGCATCTTCGCTCGCCATCACCGCCACTGGCATGTGAGGCGAAATCTTATCCATCGAAACCCAATGATGATGCAGGGTAATGCTCTCTCCATCAGCTACTTGCTGGAAGCATCGGATAAACATAAGAGGAGTGACATATACAGGAATGAATCTATATGCCACTACAGCAAGAATGGTGGTACTGAAAAACAGCACCACCACCCATTTTACTATATTCTTGATTTTATTCAAAATCATCTATTTATTTTTTCCCTTCCGGGAGCATGAAAGTTATTACTTCAATGTACCGTTGTTGGCTGCGTTAACCATAGCCTGGCTAGCGTACATGTAAACCTCTACACGACGGTTCTGGGCACAAGCAGCAGTAGTATTCACTACAGGGTTAGCAGAACCAAAACCCTGAACATTCTTTACCTGACGGCTGGTAACACCGCAAGAAGCGAGATAGTTGTAAACAGCCTCAGCACGCTTCTGGCTCAAAGGCAAGTTGATACCGTCATTACCTGTAGCATCAGTATAACCCTGGATAGAAACCTCGCAGTCGGTATTGTTCTTCAATACACCGGCAAACTGAGCCAAATCAGTCTTTGCGCTGCTGCTGAGAGTAGAACCATTAGTTGGGAAGAGGATACCAGAAGCAAATGTTACCTTAACGGCAGACAAGCCATTGGCATCTGTTACAGTCTCAACCTGTGCATTCTTCACCCGTTCAGCCTCAGCCTTCACCTTATCCATGTGCTTTCCGATGAGGTTACCAGCACCGCCACCAACAGCTGCACCGATAGCAGCACCAACGAGAGCACCGGTACCACGATGGCTATTATTGAGCAATCCACCTACGATAGCACCCAGAGCAGCACCAGAACCGGCACCTACTGCTGTACCAGTCTTCTGATTGGTTCCACAACTTGAGAAAAGCAAGCACAAAGAGAGGCCTGCAACTGCAAAATTAGTCTTTTTCATTTTAAAATCTCCTATATTTATGTTATTTAATTGCAAAGATAACTCTTTTTTCTCCATAATGGAGAGTTTTCTAATATTTTTTTGTATTTTTGCATGCAAATTTAAGGGTATTTGTCGAAATAGAGCTAGGAAATCACCTATTTGGGGGTGGAAAATCCCTAAAAGTAGGATCTCAGACACCTGCAGACAGATGAACTGCCGTCAGCAGATGATGATGGGCTCATGCTTATACCTTAATATATAAGTAACAGAAGAAATAAAATACAAAATAAATAGAATAAAGCAATATGGCTAAAGAACTCAAGAATTTAACCAAGCGCGCTGACAACTACAGTCAGTGGTACAATGATTTGGTAGTAAAGGCTGATCTCGCTGAGTTGTCACCAGTTCGTGGTTGTATGATTATCAAACCATACGGTTACGCTATCTGGGAGAAGATGCAGCAGCAGCTCGACAAGATGTTTAAGCAGACAGGTGTACAGAACGCATACTTCCCTCTCCTCATCCCGAAGAGTTTCTTCTCTCGTGAGGCTGAGCACGTGGCAGGTTTCGCCAAGGAGTGTGCTGTAGTTACCCACTACCGCCTCCGTTCTACAGAGGATGGCAAAGAGGTTGAGGTGGATCCTAACGCAAAGCTCGATGAGGAGCTCATCATCCGTCCTACTTCTGAGACCATCATCTGGAACACCTATAAGAACTGGATCCATTCATGGCGTGATCTCCCTATCCTCTGCAACCAGTGGTGTAACGTAATGCGTTGGGAGATGCGTACCCGTCCGTTCCTCCGTACTTCTGAGTTCCTCTGGCAGGAGGGTCATACAGCCCACGCTACCAAGGAAGAGGCTGAGGCAAAGGCTCAGGAGATGCTCAAGGTTTACGCTGATTTTGCAGAGAACTACATGGGCGTTCCTGTATTGCAGGGTGTGAAGAGTGAGACTGAGCGCTTCGCCGGTGCTCTCAACACTTATACCATCGAGGCAATGATGCAGGATGGCAAGGCTCTCCAGAGCGGTACTTCTCACTTCCTGGGTCAGAACTTCGCCAAGAGTTTCGACGTAACATACTTGAACAAGGAGAACAAGCCTGAGTATGTATGGGCTACTTCATGGGGTGTTTCTACCCGACTGATGGGTGCCCTCATCATGGTTCACAGCGATGACAACGGTCTGGTATTGCCTCCAAAGCTGGCTCCTATCCAGGTGGTTATCGTTCCTATCAACAAGGGCGACGAGCAGTTGGCTCAGATTACTGCTAAGTTGCAGCCTGTCATCGACCAGCTCCGCGAGTTGGGCATCACCGTGAAGTATGATGACAACCCTGCCAAGCGTCCTGGCTTCAAGTTCGCTGACTATGAGTTGAAGGGTGTTCCTGTTCGTTTGGCTATGGGTGGCCGTGACTTGGAGAACAACACCATCGAAATCATGCGCCGTGATACCTTGGAGAAGGAGAACGTAAGCTTCGACGGCATCGTAGAGCGCGTAAAGAATATGTTGGAAGACATCCAGAAGAACATCTTCGAGAAGGCTCGTGCTTACCGTGATGCTCACGTTTACGAGTGCGACAACTACGAGGAGTTCAAAGAGCGTGTGAAGAACGGTGGTTTCTTCCTCTGCCACTGGGACGGTACAGCCGAGACCGAGGCAAAGATCAAGGAGGAGACTCAGGCTACCATCCGCTGCGTGCCTTTCGCTTACGAGCAGACTCCAGGTGTAGATATGGTAAGCGGCAAGCCAGCCGTAGCCCGTGTCATCATCGCAAGAAGTTATTAATCATCCCCGGTGTCGGGAGTTCATCCTGACACCATAATATATTTAATATGAGGCAGTTGATACTATACATCCTTTTTCTGGTGTCCATGGTCTTCTCAGGCTATGGAGAGGTATCTGCTGCCTCTATTTCTTTTACACCCGAGGATTCTTATACCGAAGATGCAAGCCATAAGAAAGATGGTTTGACAAAGGTTGAGTATGACAAGAGCCAGCCTGAGGCACAGCTTGAAAACGCTTCACAGCTTGCTTACCGCATCTGTAGCAGCCGTCCGCAGCGCTTATTGCCAAGTGGCAACATGCACAACAGTCAGACAGCCAGCAGATTGCTTACAAATAGAATCCGTTATTTATCATCCCTTTTATCAGCTATAGAAGGTGGCATGGAGCCTTTCCGACAGGAAACTGCCCCAATCCACTTTGATGTCGCCAGCAAGTATTATGTCATTTGCCTGCGGCGTCTGCTCTGTTAGTGCTTATTCTTTTCTCTTTTTAAAATATCATATAGGTTTATCGCATCTTTCCTAAGAATTGCGATAAGACTGGTTACACCCCTATTCAAAACAAAAAACAGTTCAATATATATTATTTTTCAAGAATTAAGAATAAGCAAATAACAGTATAAAATTATGGCAAAGATTAATCATTTAGAGATGGGTGCTGATGTTTTGGCACTCCAGGATGTACAGGTAAAGAAAGGTTTCATGGGTTTGACTGTCAAGCTCATCTATCAACCTACCAACAGTGTGATAAAGATAAAAGAGAAGGAATATTCTGCAGAGGATGGAAGAAAGCTTGAGAACATCCTCAGTGCAGCCCCTAAGGATGTAGAAACAGCGATCAGCAAATTCCCTGTTTCTGCCATCAGCATGGGTAATATGAAGTTACAGGCTTGCATCTCTGACGACCACCAGTTTGTTGCCACACAGCTCCTTGCCTTCAAGGATTTCGGTTACAAGCCGGTTACAGAGATGAAGACCTATACAGGAAAGACTGCCGAAGCTTTCGCTCAGTTGTTTTAGTTATATCACAGTTTCGGGACAGGGGACAGAACGATTCCTCTGTCCCTTTTTTATTTTATAGGTATAGGATGAAATCTTTATTTGAAAGAAGGCGGTTCATTCCCCTCTTCCCAATTACGGTAATGCTTAGGCGACAGACCGGTATGTTTCTTGAAGAAGGTTCCGAAGGCTGAAGCATTGGGAAAACTGAGTTCATTGGCTATCTGCTGTATCGTCTTCGTGGTGTTCTTCATCAGATAGATACTGCGACGGATCATCGCCTTGAAAAGCAACTGCTGGACCGTCTGACCGCAAACCGACTTGACCAGTACCGACAGATATTTCGGTGTAAGACAGAGTTCATCTGCATAGAAAGCCACACTGCGCTCACGCATATAATTCTTCTCTATCAGCAACACCAACGACTCAAAGATGGCTATCTTCCGTTCCATCTCCTTGCCGGCAGCCTTGAACGATGCCGAGAAGATGCTGCACAAACGGTACGTAACAGCCATCAGCAACAATTTCTGCTCATGCACACAATAGGCATCCAGTTCACCACTCTTCTCTTTTTCCAGCTCCAGTTTCCTCAGCATCAGGGCATAGGAAGTAAGCATATCCTCATAGCCCGTCGTCCTGACATGGCAGGGTTTGGGATAAATCGTAGCATAAAGACGCATGGTAACCACGGTATTGCCCAACATGTGACGAATCTGTTCAGCACGGTAAAAAAGAAGGGTATATTTAAGGTTCTTGCCCGTTTCCTGCACATGAAACATCACTCCTTTGGAGAGGAAAACGGTCTCACCCTCAGATGCAACAAAGGATGTTCCGTCTACGCAGAAACGGAACATCCCCTGATGACAGATTACGATTCCGACATAGTCGGAGTAGAAAGGCTGCATCAACAGCTGAGGAAACTCCTGAGCCTCATATATGATGATATTATCTGTTATTTTCATGATGAATATGGGTCTGTTATCTTCAGATTTAACTGCGAAGATAACAAAAATATCCATTCATCAGATGAGCAGCCTGTATCTTTTATGATATTTTAGCACTCCCCTACCTTCTTCCCAGGGATTTCACATCTACATTCTTCAGCAGATACTCACGCGTCAGTTCCCCGATATTGCGCTTGCGCCAAGGGAGAACGAGCATCAGTCCGGCACACAGCAGACAGCCGTAGAAGGTCCAGCCTGCCATCTCCTTGATACTCACCAGCGTGGCCTGTACCTGTACCTTTCCCTTCGTACTCATGGCAGCCATATTCTGCGCCTCGGTTACACTCTTGCCCTGATATTGCATGCCTCTCACCGTCTGGTCGTAAGTCTTCGCCGTCTCTATGCTCGTGCGGTCGTAATCCTGGGCAAAGCGGGTTACATAATACTGCTGTCTGTGCTGAAGCACATTGGTATAGAGCGCAGAGCCGATGCAAGGGGCAATGACCATACGAACGGTAAGCATGATGCAAACCCAGGTTGACATGAAGCGGTAAGGCATGCGCTGGTTGGCTATCGTGGAGATGAGCGAATAGAGCAGCATCATTCCCGTAGAACGGATGATGATAGGCCATTTCATACGTTCATACATACCGTCGTTCTGTACCTCGAAATACATGTACAGCGCATAGGCTCCGATAAAGAGGAAGCCCAGACAGTACATCCACTTCAGGTGAACATTCTTGGCTCGGGCGATGACGGCGAATATCAGTCCCACGGTATAGCCCACCATCACCCAGTTGCCTAGCGTGGCGTTCTGCCAGTTATCTATCTTCATGCTCACATTGGTGAACACGTTGACAAACATGGCGCTCGAATTGCAGACCATCAGCAGGAAAAAGAGCAGGATGCCGTAGTTGATGACCCTGAGCTGGAACACCTCCATGATGAAATAAGGTGAACGCCGCGTCTTCTCCAGATAGATGAACAGAGCGGTAAAGATAAGACAGACCACCGAAGAGAAACGGATGGTAGGATCATCAAACCAGTCGAGCGTCTTGCCGAAAACCATGACATAAGCAAACGAACAGAGCATGATGCTGAACACTGTAACATTGCCAAACTTCGACATCGTTATCGGGAACTTCGGCATCGGATACTCATGATAAGGCATGGTGAAGAACACGATGATGATGCCCGCCAACATGAATGCCATCATGAAATGATAAACATACTGCCACTCATAGGCATAGGCAAGCCATGCCGTTAGCCAGGTTCCCAACTGTCCGATAATCATGAAGAAGAGATAGATGACCGGCTGCGACACCATCTTCTCCGAATCTACCGCATCCCATGCTTCCTCGGTAGTAGGCTCACATCCCGGCGTGATATTCCTCGTAGCCTCTATTCCGAAACCATATCTGATGAGCACAAAGAGATGCGCCATCAGCAGCGTCTGGCGGACAAAACCCATCAGCAGACTGCACAGTCCGAGTATAAACAGCGAGTCGGTCTGGGCACACACGAAACTGAGGATAAAGAGAATAGAGAAGCCCACGATACACATCATCTTCTCTCTACGGATGCACACCAGATCATAGAAGAACGGCGAGAAAGCCGCCATTCCTATCGAGGTGCAGAACCCCGCAAAGGCGATGTATTCCGACTGAATGCCGAGCCCGCTCATCATCTCGCCGCTGTTGGCAGAATAGACACCACTCATCGTAATCATCGGCACGAAGAGGATGATCATGAAGATGATGCCGAGTGGTTTGGGCACCCAATCATAAAACGGATAATTCTTATATTCTTCTTCCATATATTACTTCATTTCCATCTAGCTGTTTTTTACTTTCTCTCAGCCTTGACAACCACCATCATGCCGGCAGCAAGATGCTCATTATCCTCTTTGCTGAGGTTGTTGAAATCGATTCTTACAGGCACACGCTGCTGAATCTTGACAAAGTTGCCAGCCGAATTGTCTGTAGGTACCAGCGAATATTTCGAACCGGTAGCACCAGAAATGGCGGTCACCGTACCCTCAAACTCCTTGTTACTGATGGCATCTACGGTCATACGCACCTTCTGTCCTACATAGAGATTCTCTATCTGGGTTTCCTTATAGTTGGCAATCACCCATTTGTTGTTGGTTGGAATAATGTAGGTAATGGTGGTTCCTGCATTCACCATCTGTCCCTCCTCGATAGAGCGGCGACCCAGTTTACCATCACAAGGGGCCACAACCACACAGTAAGAGAGATTCAGCTTTGCCATCTCTACGGCTGCCTCGGCACGCTCGATGGAGGCTGCCACATTCTGTTTGCGGGTAGTTACCTCGTTTACGCCCTTATAGGCAGCAGCCTGCTGCTTCTTTACCCCTTCGAGTTTCTTCCTGGTAGCAGCATATTCCACCTCCAGCTGTTCGAGCTGGATAGGAGTAGCCGCCTTCTTTTCTACCAGGTTGCGATAGCGTTCGCAGTCCTTGGCAAGTTTGGCAAGTCGTACATTTATTTCATCGATAGATGCCTGATAGATAGAAGCTGATGTCTCGGTGGTCTGCTCTGTAGCGTTGATGACATTGGCTCCTGCCTTGGCATCCTTGAGGGCTGCTTCAGCCTCCATCAGACGGATACGATACTCCCGGTCGTCGAGCACAAGGAGGGTATCTCCCTTGTGTACTTCCTGATGTTCTCTGAAGTATACCTTGGCGATATAGCCGGATGCACGGAGATTAACCGGTGAGATATATTGCTCTATCTGAGCATCATTGCTCGTTTCGTTAGAGTTATAATCGAGGAAGAGGCATACGATCTTCCAAAGTCCGAAAGCCAGAATAGCAACACCTATCAGACTGGCAACAATCTGTCTTACGCGCTGCTTCTTGAGTTTCTTCCTGGTTTCTTCGTGAGATACCTGTGTAGCCTCTGCTGTTTCTACATTTTTATTTTCGTTCTGTTCCATAGTTATATTGTAATTTGGAATCAGGGAATATGAAGTAAAGTTTTTTACATCCCGTTTTCCTGTTTATATTTAATTTCTTAATGATTTATTCTTCTCCGTTATTTAGCAACCGAAATCTGGTTGAGCTGTCCAGTCAACTTGAGCAGCGAGAGATTGGCAACCTTGTAGCGATAGTAGGCTGTGAGATAATTGTTCATTGCCTCGCTCATACGCATCTCGTCCTGCAGCACCGCTGTCATCGAAGCCACACCCTCCTTATACTGGTCGGCTGTTACGTTGTAAACATCCTGCGCCATGGTATAATTATCAAACTGTTTCTTGTAGTTGCGCTGACTGTTGTTCACCTCGCTCACCGCATTCATATAGTTTGCCTGCAGTCCCTTCAGGGCGTCCTCGTAACCGATGCGTGCATTCTCCTCCTCTATCTTCGCCTTTCTGATTTTAGAACGCTTTTCAAAACCATCGAATACAGGCACTCGCAGCTGGATGCCCAGACCATTGGAACCATACCAGTGGTTTGACTCGCCCGAATGAATCCAGTGATCTATCCTATCGGTAAAGGCAGAATACATCAGGTTTCCGGTCAGCGAGAGCGATGGCAGATAGCCGTCCTTGGCTAGTTTGGTCTGTTTCTGGGTGAGCAGTTTCTTCTGTTCCAGCAACTGGAGTTCGTAGAGTCCCGTATCCAGTCCGTCAGCCTTCACCAACTCTATCTTTCCCGGATCTACGGCTGTCACCTTCATCTCCTTCTCGGCAGGATAATCTATCACATACTTGAGCATGGTATACTGCTGTTCGAGCATGGCGATAGCGTTATCGCGCTGCACGGTGAGGTTCTCGATATTGAGATTCACACGCTTCAGATCTACCTCCAGACTCATCTGGTTATCATAGAATGCCTGGGTGATGTTTCTGAGTTCTACCAGTCGCTTGATATTGTCATCCGTCAGACGAATCTGCTCAGATGTGTTCTGCGCCATGTAATACATCTTGGCAGTCTGCACGATGAGGTCTTCACGCGCCTTCTCATAAGAGAGTTGGTTGAGTTTATCGGCAATCTTGGTAATGTCGATGGCGGTAAGAATCATCTGGTTATATAGTGGCATCTGCAATTGTACACCCGCCGAAGCATTATACTGCAACGTCTTGGTTACATTATAAGGCTTGCCGTAAGCCGAGCCGTCGGTAACCGAAACAGGCGGCGTAAAGTTGTCGTTGAGCTGTGCCACCGCATTGATTTGCGGATAGAGTTTAGCCTGATTTTCGCTGATAGCGTACTTTCCCTTAGCTATTTCGTTTCGGCTGCTCTGGAGCGACAGGTTATTATCCACTGCCATCTGCAGGCACTGGCTGAGCGTAAGCGTCTCCTGTGCGCCAAGAGTATGGAAAGCTCCGAGCGCGAAACATAAGATGATTATTTTCTTCATTTCTTCTTAATGATTTCTATTGATTTACGTTTCATTTATTATCTGGGTGCAAAGGTACGGCTTTTCGGTGATAAATGACTATTCACATCTTATCACAATATGTTCAAAATTTCCGAAAAAAACAGGATATGGTTCAGTATCAGCCTCATCGGCCTACTGGCTTTCAGCTATGCGCTTCTCCAGAACCTTCTTCAGGTTATCAGCAGAGCCCATTCCCAACTTCTTTCTGATGTTGGCCCGCTGGGTAGTGATGTTCGATTCCGACTTGTTGAGCAGCGTGCAAATCTCACTCAGCTTTCTGTTCTGCAGGATAAGGTAACAGATTTCCTGTTCAGAGGCACTCAACTCGGGAAAGACGCATTCTATGTTCTGTTTGCTCAATTCGCGGGTCTGGAGATATTGCATCACATTGTCTATGACATTCTTCTGCGAAGCCTCACCCAGAAGATCCAGCAAATGCGCGGTAAGTTTAACATCATGCCTTTCCTTCGCCAGAGCCACGTATGCCTTAATCTGCTTTTTGTTTATCTTCAGCACCTGGAGCAGTTCTTCCTCATCACGCTGCAACGTTCTGTTCGCATTGACAAGATACTCACCGTTTCTGGCAACAGCCAGACTCAGCACGCTGATAAAAAGCAATATGAGCATCATCATGAAGAAATAATCCATGAGCGATTCATCCCCCGTTACAATCACACTCAATATATAAACCCCAAAAGCTATTCCCACCAGCCAGCGTGTGAGACGCGCCTGATAAGCCGCCAGCGAGAAAAACATGTTGCCTGAAAGGATAAGCATATTGATGAGAATCACCATTCTGTTATCTTTCAGCGTAGGCATAAAGGCACTGTAGAGGATATCGGCTCCGATAAAGCACTGGGTGGCGATAGCGATACAAACGATTGCCCTCACCATTGGGATTTTCCCGAAGAGATAAGCCATGAAGGAGGATAACACGACTATCAGAAAAACGATGTTAGACACGGTAAAAAACGGATCAAAGGCTCCAGAAAAGCCCAGGATATTTGACAGGATGCCCAAAGAGAGCATCACGGAGAAACACACAAGGATAGCTTGACGTTGGCGGTCCAAGTAATTAGATTCTCTCTTCAGGAAACAGAATCCTAACTGATGTATCTTAGATTTCTTTGCGTTCTTTTCTTTCATATTCATAATGGATAGATAAATTATTTCGTATTGACAGATGAGGCAGGTTTGCCCTGACTGACGAATCATTTTGCACAGACAGACGAATCGCTTTTTCTTCTTGCAAAAATAATAAAAAAGATTGGTTTTGATGTATTTTGAGGGATATTTTTTTATAATTCCAGAAAAATCAGCATTTTTCAGTGTACTTTTCTCCCTACCGAGAGTGGTTTTCCATTACTTTTGCATTTGAAAATTCAAATCATTTATCAATCATTTAATACTAATTACGTATGAAAAAGAATATCACTTTCAACAGTAAGCACATACAATGGATTCTGTTTTTATGCTTAAGTTTCAGCATCACATTCTGTATGTTTCTGCTATCTTCATGCAGCGATGATGACAGCCCAGAAGTAAACAATAAGGCACACTATCAGGACGTACCAGCCAGTCTGTTGACCGATGCCAAGAAACTGGAGATGGTCCGGTCTATCCAGGACTTGAAAGACGGAAGATTCTTCTATCTTGACTATACGGAGGATTACAAACTCTCTACCATATCAGGCTATAATCTTACCGACAACACCCAACTGATTGGTGCCGTATTGAAAACCCTCTGCGACAAAACACCATCCTGGCTCAAGGCAAGAGTCAAGCTGGATGCCGGCTGCAGTGCCTTTGCTGTTACGACACCAGATACTGGTGATTATCTGATGGGGCGCAACTTTGACTACTCTCACGATAATGAACCGATTGCAGCAGCCCTGGTTCGGACGGCTCCAGAAGGTGGACTGAAATCCATCAGCATGGTGGATGCCTACTGGATAGGTTACCGGCAGGATCTCTGGCATTACATCCTATATAACAAGGAACAGTTTGAGAAACATAAGACGCAAGACCTTTCCTATATCATGGCATTCCCATATCTTCTGATGGACGGCATGAACGAGGCCGGCTTTGCCGTATCCGTACTCCATCTCGACGGCAAGCCAACCCAGCAGGCAAGCACAGGAAAGAAGTTGACAACAACAGTTGCCTTACGCATGATGCTGGATCATGCAAGAACTGTAGATGAAGCTCTCAAGATTCTGGACGGATATGACCTCTGGATACCGGATAATGACGGCAACTATCATTTCTATATGGCAGATGCCACGGGCCGTTATGCCATCGTAGAATTCGTATATGACAAGGATCACCAAAGCAAGATTTACATCGACGATGAATATACGGGTGAAGACGGAAAGACTCATTTCAAATATCCTGACGTATTGCCAAACACCCGCGAGGTGATAGAAAAGCGCTATGCCAGCAACTTCTATGTATCTGAAACCATGGCATGTTCAGATAAAGGTCCGAAACTCTCGAACCACGGCAAGACCCGCTACGACATGATGGAATTCGTCATCAAGCAGAACAGTAACCAGTTGTCAGAGGAAGGAGCCATGAATCTGCTCAATGGTGTGAGTCAGGCAGAAACTCCAGGCAATCCAACGAGCCATACCCAGTGGTCGGTGGTATACAATCTCTCCCAGCGCAAGGCAACCATCTGCGTGAACAGAGATTACAAGAACAAGTTTACGTTCTATGCAAAATAATACATTTTATGCAAAAGAAGATTTTGCCGAGAAATAATATAAAAATAGGTCTAGCTACACCGCGCTTTGCGGGGTCGCTAGACCTATCTTCTTATCTATCAAGAACTTATATTCTTATTTTAGTCTTCATCAGCAAACTCATTCAGAGTATATGCACTGCTGCCATCAAAGCAATGGGTACATACCTGGCACTTTGGAAGACCGATGGCCTCTACCAGCTGCTCGATGGTGTTGAACTTCAGGGAAGTCAAGCCCAACTGGTTAGCAATCTCATCTACCATCTTCTGATACTCAGGAGAACCGGTGGTAGCGTATTTCTCAAGATTCTTGTTGGCATCGCCCTCAAACTTCTCGATGATGCGACGGGTAATCAGCTCCATATCACTCTTTGAAGAAGTGAAGTTGATGAACGGACAACCATATACCAATGGAGGACATGCAATACGCATATGGCACTCCTTCAAGCCAGCCTGATCGAAAAGCACCTTCACATTGTCGCGAAGCTGGGTACCACGCACGATACTGTCATCGCAGAACAATACTCGCTTGCCCTTGAGCATCGCCTTGTTAGGAATCAGCTTCATCTTGGCTACCAATGAACGCATGCTCTGGTTGCTTGGAGTAAAGCTACGAGGCCATGTAGGCGTATACTTGGCAATACAACGCTGGTAAGGCACACCCTTGCCGGCAGCATATCCCATCGCCATACCCGTACCTGAATCAGGAATACCGCTGCAGCAGTCTACCTCCACATCATCGGTCTTGGCAAGATTGAAGCCGTTGGTAAAACGCGCCTCCTCTACATTCTTGCCCTCGTAGGTAGATGTAGGGAATCCGTAGTAAACCCAGAGGAAAGAGCAAACCTGCATCTTCTTGTTGGCAGGTCGGATCTGCTCCATGCCATCAGCTGTAATCTTCACGATTTCGCCTGGTCCTACCTCATATGCTGTTTCATAATCGAGATTAGGGAACGAGGTGGTTTCGCTGGAAGCCGCATAGGCACCTTCCTTCTTGCCGATGATGATTGGAGTACGTCCCCAACTGTCACGCGCACAGATAATGCCATCCTCGGTAAGGATCATCATGGTGCAGGAACCTTTGATGTGATGGAAAACGTTTTCGATACCTTCTCTGAAGGTTTTACCCTGAATAATGAGCAGAGCCACCAACTCAGTAGGATTGGTACTACCCGAAGACATTTCAGCAAAGTGCATGTTCTTTTCGAGCAGAAGCTGAGTAAGTTCATCCTTGTTTACTATCTTAGCTACAGTGCAAATGGCAAAGCGGCCAAGATGAGAGTTCATGATGAGTGGCTGGGCATCTGTATCGCTAATCACGCCGATGCCCGATGTAGCTCCTTCAAACTTGTTGAGTGTAGGTTCAAACTTCGTTCTGAAGTATGAACTTTCCAGATTGTGGATAGAGCGCACGAAGCCCTTCTCACTACTGTAGGTTGCCAAACCGCCCCGGCGTGTGCCGAGATGTGAGTTGTAATCTGTGCCGTAAAAGAGATCAGCGACACAGCTTTTCTTGGAAATAGTTCCGAAAATGCCTCCCATAAGAGTATAATTATATGTTATAATTTTGTAATATGGGTGCAAAGATAAATAAAAATCAGAAAATATGCAAGTCTTTTTGCTTTTTTTCTATAAAAACATGATAATGAGGGTAACTTGCTACCCTATTTCGAGAAGAATAAACGGCTACTGAAACGAAAAGCGCTCCGGCAATAATTACCGGAGCGCCATGATATGATTTCCTATGAAATTAATCCAACTTCAGGCTCTTCTTGATAGCCTCGATCTTATCCATTGCAGCAGCTGTGCAGCGGTTGTAGCAGCCAGCGCACTTGAATGAAGGATCCTTAACCTCAATATAGAACTTAATCTTAGGCTCTGTACCTGATGGACGGACACTTACCTTGGTGTTGTCATCGCAGAACCACTGGAGTACATTGCTTGTAGCAGGCATATCGAGCTTCTCTACGCTGCCGTCAGCATGCTTAGCCTCCAAAGACTGATAGTCCTTCCAGGTTACCACCTTGCTGCCACCCAACTCCTGTGGAGGGTTGGCACGGAAGTCTGCCATCATCTGCTTAATCTCGTCAGCACCGGTCTTACCTGGGCGAACTACATTTACAGTGAACTCCTTGCTGAAGCCATACTCTGCATAAATCTGCATCAGGAGGTCGTAGAGTGTCTTGCCCTGATCCTTAGCCCATGCTGCAATCTCGCAGATGAGGCAGATAGATGCAGGAGCATCCTTATCGCGTACCTTATCGTATGGCAAGAAACCGAAGCTCTCCTCACCACCACCGATGTACTGCTGCTTGC
>OJMO01000137.1_pt1 | contig 55611 bp, 51 predicted proteins | sample 1597241 | NCBI WGS metagenome assembly OJMO01 (sample SAMEA2452129, study PRJEB22498) | human gut metagenome | biome: human feces; feature: human gut; material: feces | place: Australia | collected 2012 | reverse complement strand
ATATGAATAACTTGTGATAAGATCACCCTATGAAATTAACTTATGAAAAGTTCACCCTATGATATAATGGAGGTATGAGAACTGTTATGAATGATAAAGAAGAATTAAAAAAAGCAGTAATAGAAAGTTGTATTAATGGGACTATGACAATAAAAGTTGCAGCAGACAGGTTGAATTTTTCAGAGCGCTATGTAAAAAAATTGAAAGCGAGGTATAAAAAATTTGGCGCTTCATCCATAATGCATGGAAATTGCGGAAAACAGCCTAAACATACTATTAGTGCAGATATTAAAAGTAAAATATGGGAAATCTGGAATTTACCAGAACTTGAAGAATGTAATTTTACACACTTTCAGGAAATTCTAGAAGAGGATTATAATATAAAAATAAGCTATACACCGTTATCCAATTTCTTAAAATCAAAAGGTGCTAAAAGTCCAAGAAAACACAAGAAAACCAAATCTCATAATAGACGTCAAGAACGCCCTTCTTCTGGTGAATTACTACAAGTTGATGGTACTCCTCATCAATTCTTCTATAATGATACTAAAGAATATTGCTTACATGGTTTTATTGATGATGCAACTCATCAAGTAACTGGTTTATATATGTGTGAAAATGAATGTATGCATGGTTATTTAGAAGTAACTAGACAAACCTTTAAGAATTTTGGAGTACCACTAGCACTTTATGCAGATGGCTCTAGTATTTTCTTTCCAAAAGATAATAAATTAACATTAGAAGAACAATTAGCTGGTATTACAGAGCCTTCAACTCAATATGGAAGAATGATGAAATTTTTAGGTGTAGATTTAATTCATGCTGGTTCTTCTCAAGCCAAAGGACGTGTTGAAAGATTGTGGAATACACTACATGATAGACTTAGAACAGAATTTAGAAGGCATAATATTACAACTATTGAAGAAGCAAATGAATTTCTTAAAACATATATCCCAAAATTTAATAAAAAATTTTCTGTTGAACCTAAAAATAAGAAATCTTCATTTATGGAATTACCAAAGTATGTTAATTTAGATTATCTACTATCTGTTAAATATACTAGAACAGTTGATGTTAGCAATTGTATTAGCATTAGTGGAACAACATTTGTTATAGATACAAAAGAAATTTTACACAAAAAGAAAATAGAAGTATGTATAAGCAAGAGAATTGGCGTTAAGGCTCGTTTCAATAACAAATGGTATAAGATTACACCTATTTCTAATTTAAATAAAAAAAGCCTTAAATCAAACGATTCTGTAGAAGCAATTATACAACAATTTATTTATTATAATTGTCTTAAGAACGAAAGATTATCGGCTTGAAAACTGTTATGTTTAAATTATACACTATAACTTGTGACTATTCAAGGGTGAACAAGTCACAAGTTAAAATATTATTTTTAGGGTGTCCTAATCAAAAATTATTGACATCAAAAGATTGCTATTTATTCTATTTCATCATCACAGTCTTGGAATTGACTATTATATAAATCTGCATAAAAGCCTTGTTTTGCTAGTAGTTCTTCGTGTGTTCCTTGTTCTACTATATCTCCGTGATTCATCACTAGTATTAAGTCTGCATTTTTTATTGTTGATAGTCTATGTGCTATTATAAAGCTTGTTCTTCCTTTCATTAAGTTATCCATTGCTTGTTGTATTTGTAATTCTGTACGTGTATCTATTGAACTTGTTGCTTCATCTAAAATTAATATTTTAGGATCTGCTAATATTACTCTGGCTATTGTTAATAATTGCTTTTGTCCTGCAGATACATTGCTAGATTCTTCGTTTAATATAGAATTATAACCATTTGGTAATGTTTTTATAAAGTGATGAACATGTGCTGCTTTTGCAGCTTCTATTACTTCGTGTTCTGTTGCATCTTCTTTTCCATATTTTATGTTGTCTTTTACAGTTCCTGCAAATAACCATGTATCTTGCAATACCATTCCAAACATTTTTCTCAAGTTTCCTCTTTCGAAGTCTTTTATATTGTGTCCATCTACTAGAATTGCTCCACTGTTTACGTCATAAAATCTCATAAGCAATTTTACTATTGTTGTTTTTCCAGCTCCTGTTGGCCCAACTATTGCTATTTTTTGACCTTCTTTTATTTTTGCACTAAAGTCATTTATTATTATTTTGTCATCGTTATAACCAAACTTAACATTATCAAATTCTACATTTCCAGCTAATTTGTTAATATCTATCTCTTTTGTAGCTGTTTGTATTTCTTCATCTTCTTCTAAGAATTCAAATACTCTTTCTGCTGCAGCTATCATTGTTTGTATTTGTCCTGAAATTTGTGCTATTTGGGCTATTGGCCCGAGTAAATTGTTTGTTGTAACTTATAAAACTTTGTATATCTCCAACAGATATTTTTCCTTTTATTGCAAAATATCCTCCTGTTATTGCAACAGCAACATAACCCAAATTTCCTAAAAAGTTCATTAATGGATACATTAAACCAGATAAAAATTGAGATTTCCATCCAGATTTTGCAAGTTCTTCATTTGCTACTTTAAAATTATTTATTGACTTTTGTTCTCCATTAAAAGCTTTTACAACTGTTAGTCCACCATAAATTTCTTCAACTTGACCATTAACGTGTCCTAAGTATTCTTGTTGTTTTTTAAAGTATTTTTGTGATTTTTTAGCAATTACTGAAACTATTATTGAGGCTATTGGAAGTATTAATAATGATATTAATGTCATGGTTACATTAATAGAAAACATCATTGCTAAAATTCCTATTATTGTACAAACTGAAGTTATTATTTGTGTAATGCTTTGGCTTAAGTTCATTCCTAGCATATCTATATCATTTGTAATTATAGATAAAACCTCTCCGTTTGTTTTTTTGTCAAAATATTTCATAGGTAATTTGTTTATTTTTGTAGATAAATCTTGTCTTAATTTATAAGCAACTTTTTGAGATACTCCAGACATTGTATATCCTTGGATAAATGAACATACTCCACTTATTATATATAAGCTTAATACTGTTAATAAAATTTTTGCTAGTTTTTCAAAGTCTATTCCGCTTCCTCCGGAAATTTTACTTATAATTCCATTATAAATTTCGGTTGTAGCATTACCAAGAACTTTTGGTCCAACTATTGTAAATATTGTACTTGCAATAGCAAATATTGCTACTATTAATAGTTTTATTTTGTATTTTCCTAAATATCCTTTTATTAGTTTCTTTGTAGTTCCTTTAAAGTCTTTTGCTTTAGCTGTAGTATGGTGTCCTCCTGGTCCACCTCCCATTGGTCCTGGCATTTATGCTTCACCTCCTAGCTCTTTTTCTGAAAGTTGAGAAAGTGCAATTTGTTTATATACTTCGCTAGTTTTCATAAGCTCTTCGTGTGTTCCTTTTCCTACAACTTTTCCTTCTTCTAATACTATAATTTGATCTGCATTTAAAATTGTACTTATTCTTTGTGCAACTATTATTACAGTTTTATCCTTTGTTTTTTCACTTAAAGCTTCTCTTAGAGTCTTATCTGTTTTAAAGTCTAATGCTGAAAAGCTATCATCAAATACAAATATTTCTGGATTTTTAGCTATAGCTCTTGCAATAGAAAGTCTTTGTTTTTGACCTCCTGATACATTTCCTCCACCTTGCGCTATTTCTGAATTGTATTTTTTATCTTTTCCTTCTATAAATTCTGTAGCTTGTGCTATTTGAGCAGCAGTTTTCATTTGTTCATCACTCATATTATCATCTGAATATTTAATATTAGATTCTATTGTTCCAGAGAATAACATTCCTTTTTGTGGCACAAATCCTATTATATCTCTTAAATCTTTTTGTGATAAATCTTTTACATTTACTCCATCTATTAAAAGCTCTCCTTCTGTAACATCGTAAAATCTTGGAATTAGATTTACTATTGTAGACTTACCACTACCTGTACTACCTATTATTGCAGTAGTTTCTCCTGGCTTAGCAGTAAATGATATATCCTCTAGAATTTCTGTATCTGCATCTGGATATCTGAAAGATACGTCTTTAAATTCTACTAGTCCCTTTTTACTTGGATTTAGTTTTTTTGTTTCTTTTTTATCTGCTATACTTGGTTTCTTTTCTAATACTTCATTAATTCTGTTAGCTGAAACAGAAGCTCTTGGTATCATTATAGACATTGCAGATATCATTAAAAAGCTCATTACAATTTGCATCATATATTGTATAAATGCCATCATATCTCCAACTTGCATTGTTCCATTGTCTACACCTTTTGAGCCTACCCATATAACAAGTACAGAGGCTGCATTCATAATTACCATCATTAATGGCATCATCATTGACATTGTTCTATTTACAAATATATTTACTTTCATAAGAATTGAGTTTGCATCATCAAAACGTTTTTCTTCAGTTCTCTCTTTATTAAATGCTCTTATAACTGGAAGTCCTATTAAAATTTCTCTTGATACTTGGTTTAGTTTATCTATTAAACTTTGTAGTTTTTTAAATTTTGGCATTGCTAATCCAAATAATATTGCTACAACAAATAATATTACTAGAACAATTACTCCAATAACCCATACCATGGATCCATCTGTATGAAATACTTTTATTAATCCACCTACAGCAATAATTGGTGCATATACCAATACTCTAAATAGCATACCCATTAGTTGTTGAATTTGTTGAATATCGTTTGTGCTTCTTGTAATTAAAGAAGCTGTTGAAAATTCATTTAATTCTGCTCTTGAAAATGTTAATACTTTTGAGAAAACTTTTTCTCTTAATGTTTTTCCAAGTTTTGCAGAAACTTGTGCAGATAAAAGCATTATGCTAACTGCTGAAATCATTGTAATAGAAGCAACACCTAACATTTTTAGTCCTGCAATTAAAATATAATTATTTTGTAATTTGTCTGTATCAACACCTACAGATTTATATAATTTCTTTATTCCACTTGTAACTGCTTGTTCTTTTATAGAATCAGGCATTTTAGTAATTTCTGAAGTATATTCTTCTAACATTTTATCTAGATTCTCTTTAGGCATTTGTTTTAATAGAGTTATTATATCTTGACTTTCTACCATAGCCTTTTGTCGTTCTGGAACATTTACAAGCATTTGCTCTTTTATTTTGTTTGCTGTTTCCTCATCTTTCAATGTAGAGATTTCTATTACAGGATTTGTAATAGCTTCTTTAAGTTTATTTTCTTCATCTTCACTTAAATCCTTCAAAACATAAACTTCTTGTTCTTCATTAATGTATTTTTCTACATTGTATGTATTATTTGAAGATTTTTCTAATGTATAGCTATCTATTATTACATTCTCGTCCTTACTAAATAACAATAAATTATCATAGTCTTCTTTTGATAATACACTTGGAACCTTTTCTTCGATTCCACCTGCTTGTATACCAACATTTACTATTTTCGAAGTATAATTTGGTAGTTCCAAATCGCAAGCTGCTTGTAAGCATAGTAAAGCTACAATTACAAGAACCTTAACCCACGATTGTTTTAAATTTTTTAGTACTTTTAGCATATTTTACTCTCCTTAATTTTTTTTATTAATATTGTCTTATTTGCGGGCGGACAGAGACGTCCGCCACTACATCCAAATTAGAAATTTACTATAAAAAAATAAAAGACATTGTATTATTATAATAAAAACAATGCCTTTTTGCAACAAAATAAATGTAAATTTTATGTGAAAATCTGTGTAGACCTGTCCCCCGATTCGACAAATTGTCGGTTGGGGGTCTGTCCCCAATATAGTCCCCAATATAAAAAATAAAACCCCCGCCTTAGCCGTAAGATGTTAAAGAATTTTTAAGGACCTACTCTCGTAGGTGGGTATCTTGTTAATTGCTAATGGGTTTCTTACATAAATGCAAGCATACACGCCACAATTAAAGGCAGATTCCCGTTTTAAACTCGTTGGTTCTAAAAATTCAGGTCTACACGTACTATGCAGGGAAAATTATTTACTTATTTAATTAACTATCTGTATATTATCATATGCTTTTTGTTTGTTCAATGTTCTTATTTTCTTGATTTTTGTTGTTTATTTTTGTTTTTTTGTTTTTTCTCTTGTTTTGTTTGTTATTCTTGCTTTTTTATTTTTTTATCTATGCTTTGTTTGATGATCCAAATACGTCTCTTATTTTGTGTTGGACTGTTTTCTTTACAGATTCTCTTGCTGGTGTTAAATATTTTCTTGGGTCAAATACTGATGGTTCTTCTGCAAGAACTTTTCTTATTTCTGACGTCATTGCTAAACGTAAGTCTGTGTCTACATTTATTTTTGATACTCCAGATTTGCTTGCTTGGTGCAATATTACATCTGGCACACCTTTTGCTCCTGGTATTTCTCCTCCGTATTTATTACATTTTTCTACTAATTCTGGAATTACTGTTGATGCTCCATGTAATACTATTGGTGTATTTGGTATTCGTGTCTTTACTTCTTTTAATATGTCGAATCTAAGTCTTGCATCTCCTTTAAATTTGTATGCTCCATGGCTTGTTCCTATTGCTATTGCTAAAGAGTCGCAACCTGTTCTTCTAACAAATTCTTCTGCTTGAGCTGGGTCTGTATACATTGCATCATCTGCTGCAACATTTACATCGTCTTCAATTCCTGCTAATTTTCCAAGTTCGGCTTCAACTACAACACCTTTCATGTGTGCATATTCAACTACTTTTTTTGTTAATGCTACGTTTTCTTCGAAATCGTATTTTGACCCATCTATCATTACTGATGTAAATCCATTATCTATACACATTTTACATGTTTCGTAATCTGGTCCATGGTCTAAGTGTAATACTACTGGAATATCGTGTTCTTCAAGTGCTGCTTCTACCATTTTTTTAAGGTATCCTATTCTTGCATATTTTATAGCACTTGATGATGCTTGTAATATTACTGGTGAATTTTCTTCTGCTGCAGCATCTACTATTCCTTGTATTATTTCCATATTGTTTACATTAAATGCACCTATTGCAAATCCTTCTTTCATTGATTTTTCAAACATTTCTTTTGTTGTTACTAGTGGCATAATTATCACTCCTTTGTATTTTATTTTAATTGGGCACGGAGCACCGTGCCCCTACATATTAATTCATTACTTGTTAAATTTATCCTACTATTTTTTCGCCTAGTTTTTTTCCTGCAAGTAGGTGAAAATGTAAATGCATTACTTCTTGTCCTGCATCTTTTCCGCAATTTGTAATTACTCTATATCCTGTTTTGTCTATTCCTTGAGTTTTTGCTATTTCCTTTATTTTTGTAAATATTTTTCCAATTATTGCTTCATCTTCCGTTTTTATATCATTAACACATTCAATATGTTTTTTTGGTATAACTAAAATATGAATTGGTGCAGCTGGTTGTATATCTTTAAAAGCTAATATTTCTTCATCTTCATATACAATATCTGCTGGTATTTCTTTTTTTGCTATTTTGCAAAATAAACAATCTTCCATTTTTTTCATCCTTTCTTTTTTATATTTTCCTTATGTTATATATTTATTCATCAACATTTTCTAACTTGTTTTCTTTTTGTTTTACATGAAATAATTTTTTAAAGAAATTTATAATTTTTCTATACAAGCTCTCTTTTTTAACTTCAACTAAAGCAAGTTGTTCTTCTTGTTCTTTGTCTTTATTTTGATGATCTATGTCTTCAATATTATTTTCTATCTCAACATTATTTTCAAATTCTTGTTTTGGTTCATCTTCTTGTGGTTTCATTATGTACTCTCTAAAAATCCCCATTAACATTGCTCTTGCTGTTTCACTAATATCTTCATTTTCAAAAGACATATACGAATTTGTTTCAAATTTATAATCTTTATCTTTTTTATTCTCTAAGGCTTCCATTAATTCTTTAGGAATTTTTGCCATGTCCTCTGGTGGAGCATCTTTTAGTATTTCTAGCACTTCTGTACATGCTCTTGCATACATTTTTTGTTCTTCCTCATTTGTTTCTTCCATTTTATTACTTCCTTCTAAATATAAAATTTCAATTTTTCTTGTAATAACTCAAATTCCCTTATGTATTCGTTTTTTATATTAAGATATACATTTCGTGATGTTTCCTCATCATATAAATGTGATAATGTATTCCTATCCAACATCATTTTTATCCATTTTTCGCCATCTTCTATAATTCCATGTTTAAAACTTAATTTTATAATTTCTCTTGGACTTCCAATGTTTTCTACTATTCCTTGATATTCTAAGCAATCTTTCATGCATTTCCAAGCAAGTTCAAATGTAAATTCATATCTATGCAAAATTCCATCTATTACAATATCTTTATTTATATTTTCACTTACTCCTTCTTTTAATCTGCACAATGCATTAAAAAAATTTTCTTCTAATCCAAATTTCATAGTTACTCCCTTTTCTTACCACATTTTATATTTACTTATTCTTATTGTCAAGTGATTATTTTACAATTTCACTAAATACTTTTGATAGGTATTTCATACTTGTTAAACATTCTTCCATTGTATTTCCTGTTGCTCCTACTTCTATTATTGTTGCTGCATCTGATACATTTTGATTATATCTTGAGTTTCTTAATATTATTGGTTTAAATAGTCCTGGATACATTTCATTTGCTTTTTGTTGAACTGCTACTGCAAATTTTAGATTTCGTTGCCAATTTGGATGTTCCATTCCTCCTCCATCTGTTCCTATTACAAACATTAGCTGTGCTGCATATTCTTCTCCTATTTTTACCTTTGGAGCATAGTTGCTATTTGAACCTACTGCATCTCTGTGTAAATCTATTATCATTTGAGCATTTGTTCCATTATTCATTATATTTGTAATTGTATCCATAGAACGACTATATGAGCCTGTATATGCAGGATAGTCATGATATGTTTTATCGTGTACTACATTATACCCATAATTTGTAAGATAATCTGTTAGTTCATCGCCAACTCTTGCAACTGTATAATTCAAATCTGTTGTTCTATAAGTTCCTGTTTGTTCATAGTTATAGCTTTCTGTTGGAGTATAGCTTTCACAAGTATGTGTATGATATATTATAATGTCTTTTTTATTTGTTAACTCAAAATTTGGTGTTAAAATATCTTCTGTTAAATCGTATTTAGTTCCATTTTTTATTTGTACACTTCCATATGTATTTGTAAATTTATTTTCTATTCCACTATCTACAACCTCTGTATCTACTCCTGTTTGCGCTTCTTCAAGCTTTTTGTTACTTGTAGGTGTTTCTGCTTGAGTGTTATCTTCTTTTTTTAATTTTATATAACCTAATTCCATTTCTAGTATTTTTGTAATTCCACTTGTTTTTGTTTCTTCTTTTTCCTCTCTTTCATCCGTTTCGGAAACTTCTGGAATTACAGAACCTAAACACTCTGTTAAGGCTGTTTTATTTATAAATTTTTTATCTTTATTTAAATTAAAAAAATATCTAGCAATTAATATAAACACTGAAATAATCAGTATTATACAAGCTAGATATTTTATTATATCTTTAAATTTTATAACTAACATTATATTTCTCCTTTGCATATATATCTTATAAAATATATGCAAAGAGCATTTAATATTAGAACTAATTTCGTTGTTTTACTGCCTCATATATTACAATTCCTGCTGAAACTGAAGCATTTAATGATGTTACTTTTCCTTTCATTGGTATTTTTACTAAAAAGTCACAATTTTCTTTTACTAGTCTACTCATTCCAAAACCTTCGCTTCCAATTACTATTGCAAGTGGACCTTTTAAGTCTTGATTATAATAGTATGTATCTGTGTCCATATCTGTTCCACATATCCATACTCCATTTTCTTTTAAGTAATTTATTGTTTCATTTAAATTATTTACTCTTGCAATTTTCATATGTTCTACTGCTCCTGCTGAGGTTTTGTTTACAGTGCTATTTACAGATGCAGCTCTTCTTTTTGGTATTATAACTCCGTTGCATCCTGCTGTTTCAGCTGTTCTTATAATTGAGCCTAAATTATGTGGGTCTTCTATTCCATCTAATATTAAAATAAAAGGATCCTCATTTTTATTTTTTGCATCTTCTAAAATATCTTCTACCTCACAATATTCAAATGGGGGTACAATAGCTATAACACCTTGGCAATTTTCTGTTTGTGCCATTTCTTCTAATTGTCTTCTTTCTTTTTCTACAATTACTACTCTATTTTCTTTTGCCATTGCTATTATTTTGTTTATTGAACCGTGTTTTTCACCTTTTGCAATAAATATTTTATTAATATCTTTTCCAGATTCTAAAAGTTCTATAACAGAGTTTCTTCCTTCTACTTGATCATCATAATTTCTTTCTTCTTTATAATTTGATTTTTTGAATTGATTATTTTTCATTTCAAATTTCCTTTCTTATTCATCATCTAATTTTAAAACAGATAAAAATGCTTCTTGTGGTATTTCCACATTTCCTATTTGACGCATTTTCTTTTTACCTTTTTTTTGCTTTTCAAGTAATTTTTTCTTTCTTGTTATATCTCCACCATAACATTTTGCAAGTACATCTTTTCTCATTGCTGAAATTGTTTCTCTTGCAATTATTTGTCCTCCAATAACTGCTTGCAATGGAATACTAAATAATTGTCTTGGAATTACTGTTTTTAATTTTTCTATCATTTTCTTTCCACGAGCATAACTATTGCTTCTATGAACCATAAATGATAGTGCATCTACACTTTCTCCATTTACATGAATATCCAGTTTTACTAAGTCTGACCTTCTATATTCTTTAAATTCATAATCAAATGAAGCGTATCCTTTTGTTTTTGATTTTAAATTGTCAAAAAAGTCGTAAATTATTTCATTTAACGGCATTTCATAGGTTATTGTAACTCTAGATTCATCTAAATATTCCATACCAATATATATTCCACGCCTATTTTGACATATTTCCATTATGTTTCCTACATACTCTTTTGGAGTTAAAATTTCAGCCGTTACAAAAGGTTCTTCTATATATGATATTTTTTGAGTTTCTGGCAAATCTGCTGGATTATATAATTCTATTACCTCCCCATCTGTTTTATAAACCTTATAAATAACCGATGGAGATGTTGTAATTAGGCTTAAGTCAAATTCTCTATCTAATCTTTCTTCTATAATCTCTAAATGTAAAAGCCCTAAAAATCCACATCTAAAGCCATAACCTAAAGCAGATGATGTTTCCTGTTCAAATTCTAAAGCCGCATCATTTAATTGTAACTTTTCTAAGGCGACTTTTAAATTTTCATAATCGCTACCATCAACAGGATATAAGCCACAATATACCATAGGATTAACTTTTTTATACCCTGGTAAAGGCTCTTTTGCAGGTTTGTTTTTTAGAGTAATTGTATCTCCAACATGAATATCTGATAATGTTTTTATACTTGCTGCTATATATCCAACTTCTCCAGCTTTTAACTCGTTTGTAGGCAAATACTCTCCTGGTTCAAAATAACCAACTTCTGTAACTGTAAATACTTTGTTTGTTGCCATAAGCAAAATTTCATCGCCAACTTTAACAGTTCCATCTTTAACTCTAACATAACTTACAGCACCTTTATAATTATCATAAAAAGAATCGAAAATTAAACACTTAAGTTCAGCATTTTCGTCTCCAGAAGGTGCTGGTATATCTGTAACAATTCTCTCTAAAACCTCATCTACATTTAATCCAGATTTAGCAGAAATACAAGGAGCATCTTCAGCTGGAATACCTATAATATCTTCAATTTCCTTTTTAACTTCATCTGGTCTAGCATTTGGAAGGTCAATTTTATTTATAACAGGTAAAATTTCCAAATTATTATCAATAGCCAAATACACATTAGCCAAAGTTTGAGCCTCAACCCCTTGGCTACTATCCACAACAAGAACAGCACCATCACAAGCAGCCAAACTACGAGAAACCTCATAATTAAAATCAACATGTCCAGGTGTATCTATTAAATTCAAAATATACTCATTACCATCCTTAGCCTTGTATAACATTCTAACAGCTTGAGACTTAATAGTAATACCACGTTCACGCTCAATATCCATATTATCCAAAACTTGAGACTCCATCTCTCTTTTAGAAAGAACCCCAGTCATCTCAATCAATCTATCCGCCAAAGTAGACTTACCATGGTCAATATGAGCAATAATACTAAAATTCCTAATAAACTTTTGTCTATTCTGCATAATTCCTCCAATTTATTGTAAACATTTGTTTTGATTTGTGTTGACTTTTATATAAATTAAATATATAATTCTATAGAAACAAGGAAAAGCAGAGTGTGGTATCTACCTACTTTAATATAGAAAGTGAGGTGATACTTATGTTAGAAGGAGCATTATTACAATTATTATTTTTATCATTAATAATGAATGTAATCCTCGCTATAATTTCTCTTATTATAATAACATTTAGTTTAATACATATAACTAGAGAGAATCACATTTCTGCCAACCATTAGAAATGTGATTCTTATTTAGAAATATTTTAATGGTACCACTCTTTGTGGTTCCTTGTTTTCCTTACATATTATAATATACATTTTTTTATATGTCAAATAATTAGGGGGTTTTTAAATTTGAATAACTTTTATTTAAATAAATTAGAATATAATAAGGTTTTAGAGATTCTTGCTTCTTTTTCTAATACGTATATTGGTAAGAATTTTTGCTTGAATCTTGTTCCTTGTAATGATAAATTTAAGGTCCAAAAAGCTCTTGATGAAACTTCTGAGGCTTGTTCTTTAATTGTAAGAAAAGGTAATTTACCTATTTCTTTTATTGATAATGTTGAAGTTTATTTGAAAGCTATTAGAGGTAATGCTATTCTTTCTACTAAAGGTCTTTTGGAGCTTGCTAGAATTTTGAAAATGTGCAGAAATTTGAATGATTATTTCTATTCTAAAGATGGTTTGAATTCAGAAGATTATACTATTTTAGATAATTATTTTAATTCTTTATATACTAATAAAAATATTGAGGATGTTATTTTTTCTAATATTTTAGATGAAAATACTATTAACGATAATGCTTCTAAAAAGCTGTATACTATTAGAAAGAGTTTTAGAAAATTAGAACAAGATATAAAATCTAAATTAAATAATTTTATACATTCTTCTACTTATTCTAAATATATTCAAGAATCTGTTGTTACAATTAGAAATGATAGATATGTTATTCCTGTTAAGCAAGAATATAGAAGCCAAGTAAAAGGGTTTATTCATGATTTTTCTTCAAGTGGTTCTACTGTTTTTATTGAACCTATGGCTGTTTTTGAACTTAATAATGAAATTAATAATCTTCGTGTTGAAGAAAATATTGAAATAGAACGAATTTTAAAGGACTACACTGAACTTTTTGCTCCTATTGTAAATGAAATTGAAAATAATATTAGAATTATTGGTAGATTAGATTTTATTTTTGCAAAGGCGAAATATTCTCTTTCTATAGATGGTAACAAACCAATTATTAATGATGAAAAACAATTAAATTTACGTGGTGCTCGTCATCCACTAATTGATAAAAATAAAGTTGTTCCAATAGATATAAACTTAGGTTTTGATTACTCTTGCCTTGTTATTACAGGTCCAAATACTGGTGGTAAAACTGTAAGTATTAAAACTGTTGGATTACTATGTTTAATGGCTATGAGTGGTCTTCATATTCCAGCAAAAGAAAACTCTAGCATTTATGTTTTTGATAACATTTTTGCTGATATTGGTGATGAACAAAGTATACAAGAAAATTTAAGTACTTTCTCTGCTCATATGACAAATATTGTTGAAATTCTACGTAACTCTACAAGTGAGAGTTTAATTTTACTAGACGAACTTGGTTCTGGAACAGACCCTTTAGAAGGTGCAAGCTTAGCTATTAGTATTTTGGAAAGATTTTATAACAATGGTTCTTTAATAATGGCTACTACTCACTACCCTGAAATAAAACAATATGCATTAGTTAATAAAGGCTTCAAAAATGCAAGTTGTGAATTCGACATAGAAAATTTAAAACCTACATATAAATTATTACTTGGAATTCCAGGCAAAAGTAATGCGTTTGCTATATGTAAAAAAATAGGTTTTGAAGATAGCATTTTAAATAGAGCAACAGAATTTTTATCTGATGATTCTATTCATATAGAAGATTTACTTAAAAATATTCATGATGAGAAATTAACCATTGAGAAAGAAAAAGAAGAAATTGAAAAAAACTTAAATCAGGTTACATTACTTAGAAAAAATTTAGAAAGAGATAACACTGAACTTGACAATAAATCTAAAAAACTTATTGAAGATGCTAAAGAAGAAGCAAGAAATATTTTATTAGAAGCTAAAGATAATGCAACTAAAATTATAAGAGAAATGAAAAGTAACTCAAATAATGTAAAACAGCTTGAAAACTTACGAAATTCTTTAAACAATTCTATAAAAGAAATAGCATTTGTAACAGAAAGTGCAGATAGTTCAAACACAAAACCTGAAGATATTAAAGTTGGAATGAAAGTATATATTATAAGTTTAAATCAAAATGGAACTGTACTTTCTACTCCAAATAAAGACAATATTATTCAAGTTCAAGTTGGACCAATGAAAATAAATGCAGATATTTCCGATATAACAATTTTAGCAAAACAAGAAACTAAAAAAGAAATTGCAACTAAAAAAGCAAAAAATGACTTTAAATCAAAAAATGTTTCTACAGAAATTAATGTAATTGGCTTAACTGTTGATGAGGCAGTACCTTTGGTAGATAAATACTTAGATGATGTTTATTTATCAAGTATAAAAAGCGTGCGAATAGTTCACGGAAAAGGAACTGGAAAATTACGTGAAGGAATTCATAAATTTTTAAGAAAAGAGCCACATGTAAAATCTTTTAGACTTGGAACATTTGGCGAAGGTGAAATGGGTGTAACTATTGTAGAATTAAAGAAGTAGAACTTTTTCTACTTCTTTAATTTATATCTTTTACAGTGGTTAAAATTTTAGCACCTTGTTTTATTAATTCATTTGTTCCTGCTGAATTTATGCTTGTTATATTTCCTGGTACTGCATATATTTCTCTTCCTTGTTCTAGCGCACAGTTTACTGTAATCATTGTTCCGCTTCTTTCCTTCGCTTCTACAACTATAATTGAATTTGATAGTCCACTTATTATTCTATTTCTTTGTGGGAAGTTTTGTTTCAGTGGTTTTGTTCCTATTATATATTCGGAAATAACTGCTCCTCCTGTTTCTACTATTTTATCTACAAGTTCTTTATTTTCAGACGGATATACTGTGTCTAGCCCATTTCCTAATACAGCTATTGTTTTTCCTTTTCCTGCTAGGCATCCTACATGCGAATATGTATCTATTCCCTTTGCCAATCCACTTACAACTACAAAATTATTTTTAGCTAAATCATATGCCAATTTTTGTGCAGTATTTTTCCCGTATATACTACAATTTCTACATCCTATCATCCCGATGGCATATGTAGAAAAAATTTCTTTATTTCCTTTTATATATAATACAATAGGTGGATCATATATGTTTCTCAGCATTTTTGGATAATTATCATCATTAATTGTTATTATTTCAATTTTATGTTTCTTCATATATTGTATATAATTTTCTAAATTATTTTTATATTTATTTTCTAGTATTTCATTCACATCTTGTAATTCAATACCATCTTCTAGCAATTCTTCTTTTGTTAATTTGTAAACATATTTCGGTTCTTTATATTTCTTTATTAAATTATATTTAATAATGGGTTTAACATTTAACATTGACATCCAAATCCAAAATTTCATTTTTTCTCCTCCAAAAAAATATAGGCAGAATAAAAAATTCTCCCTATATTTTATACTTATTTTGTTTTGCAGCTTCTACAACATTTTCCATTAACATAGCTACAGTCATTGGACCAACTCCCCCCGGAACTGGTGTTATGTATGAAGCTTTTTTAGAAACATTATCGAAATCCACGTCCCCCACGAGTTTTCCTTCTTCGTTTCTATTTATTCCTATATCTATAACAACTACGCCTTCTTTTACCATATTTTCTGTTATAAACTTTTGCTTTCCTATTGCCACTATTAAAATATCAGCTTTTCTTGTAAATTCTTCTAAATTTCTTGTTTTAGAATGACACACAGTAACTGTTGCATTTTTTTGTAACATACATTGTATTAAAGGTTTTCCTACAATATTGCTTCTACCTACAATTACAACATTTTTTCCTTCTGTTTCAATGTTATATTCTTCAATTATTTTAACTACTCCATGTGGTGTACATGGTACAAAACATTTTTCTCCAATACTTAATTTTCCTGCATTTATCGGATGAAATCCATCTACGTCTTTCTCTGGTAAAATTGCTCTAAATGCTTTATTTATATCTAAATGTTTTGGTATAGGACTTTGTAATAATATTCCATCTATATTTTGATTTTTATTTAAATTATCTATAACATTTAACAATTCTTCCATTGTTGTTTCTTCGCCTAGTAAAAATTCTTCATATTCAATACCAATTTCTTCGCAGGCTTTATTTTTGTTTCGTACATACACTTTAGATGCTAAATCGTTGCCAACCATAATTACTGCAAGCTTTGGCTTTATTCCCTCTTTTTTTAAATTATCAACTTCTAATTTTAAATCTTCACGAACTTTTGCAGATACTTTTTTTCCATCAAGAATCTCCATATATTTCTCCTTTTATATTCCAACCTTATATTCTATGTTTTCCATAAATGGAAACATTTCTTTAACTCTTTTATGTGTTATTACTATTTGACGTGGTTGTGGATTTTTATCTTCCTTCGATACTAATTTTTGAGTGTAGCAATTTTCTGCTGTTTTAAATAATAAATATCTGTTTCTCACATATGTGTAATACATTTGATATCCATTATCTAATTCTTCTTCAAATCTTTCAAAAGTATAATTTTCCATTAAAATTCCTTTCCGTAATTTATTTAATCATTTCTTCAAATTGTTCTTCACTTATTATAGCAATTTCTAATTTTTGTGCTTTTGTTAATTTGCTTCCTGCTTCTTCTCCTGCTAAAACATAACTTGTTTTTTTAGATACAGAACCAGATACTTTTCCTCCAAATTTTTCTATTATATCTGAAGCTTCTTGCCTTGTATATTTTTCCAAACTTCCTGTTAATACAAAAGTTTTTCCTTCAAATCTATTATCTGCATTTTCATCTTCTATTGCTTTCATATTAACTCCAGATTTTTTTAATCTATTTATTAAATCTATAGTTTGGTCATTTTTTAAAAATGTATATATACTATCTGCTGTAATTTCTCCTATATCTTCTACTAAAGCTAAGCTTTCAAAGCTTGCTTTCATTAGGTTTTCCATAGTTTTATATTTTTTAGCAAGTATCTTTGCCCCTTTAACTCCAACATGCCTTATTCCAAGTGCTGCAATTAGTCTATACAAATCATTTTGTTTACTATTTTCTATACTGTCTATTAAATTTTGAGCAAATTTTGTTCCATTTTTCTTTAATGAAGCAACATCTTCTAGTGTAAGTGTATATATATCTGCTATGTTACTTATTAATCCTTTTTCTATTAATTGTTCAATAATTTTATAACCTAGCCCATCTATATTCATTGCTTCTCGAGATGCAAAATGAATTATAGTTCTTAAAGATTTTGCAGGGCATTCTATTCCTGTACATCTAAGTGCAGCTTCTCCTTCTTCTCTAACTGCTGGTGCTCCACAAACAGGGCATACTTTTGGCATTTCAAAATCTTTTTCTGTACCATTTCTTTTTTTCTTATTAACACCTACAACCTCTGGTATAACATCTCCTGCTTTTTGAATTACAACTGTATCTCCAATTTTTAAATCTCTTTCTTTTATAAAATCTTCGTTATGAAGTGTTGTTTTAGAAATTGTTGAACCAGCAACTTTAACAGGCTCTAATATCGCCATAGGTGTTATTGCTCCTGTTCTTCCTACTTGGCAAACTATATCTTTTAAAAGTGTCTCTTTTTTCTCTGGTGGGTATTTATAAGCAATAGCCCATCTTGGAGTTTTTGCTGTTGTTCCCATTTTCTCTCTTAACTCTAGGTTGTCTACTTTTATAACTGCTCCGTCTATTCCAAAAGATAATTTTTCTCTATCATTTCCTATTTTCTTTATTGCTTTAATGCTCTCATCTATTGTTTCACAAGGTATTTTTACAGGATTTACATTAAATCCTATTTTCTCTAAATACAATAATTCTTCATAATGAGAATTAAAGTTTTTATCTTCTATTTTTTGAACATTAAATATAAAAATATCTAATGGTCTTGATGCTGCTATTTTACTATCTAATTGACGTAAAGAACCTGCTGCTGCATTTCGTGCATTAGCAAATAGGCTTTCTCCTAAAACTTCTCGTTCTTCGTTCATTTCATCAAATTCTTTTTTACCTATAAAAACTTCTCCACGAACTATTATATTAATATTTTCTTTTAATTTTTTAGGAATATTTTTTATTGTTTTTAGATTTTCAGTAACATCTTCGCCAACTTCGCCATTTCCTCTGGTTGCTCCTCTTACAAATTCTCCATTTTTATATTCCAAGCTAACAGATAATCCATCTATTTTAGTTTCAACAACAAATTTATTATCTTTTATTTCGTATTTTTCTTCTGCTTTTTTTACTCTTTCTCTAAATTCCTCTAGTTCTTCAAAAGAAAATATATCTTGCAAACTTTGCAAAGGAACCTCATGTACTACTTTTTCAAATCCTTCTTTTACTGTTCCTCCAACTTTTTGTGTTAATGAATCTTTATCTATTAAATTTGGAAATTCTTTTTCCAAATTTTTTAATTCGTTCATCATCATGTCATATTCAAAGTCTGATATTGCTGGGTTGTCTTCGTCATAATAAAGTTTTGCATAATAATCTAATTGTTTTCTTAATTCTTTTACTCTTTTTTTGGCTTGTGTTTCTTTCATTTTTGACCTCTTTTATTTATTACGGGCACGGAGCGCCGTGCCCCTACAGTTTTATTATAATTTCTTGCTTTTTATTGTGGGCACGGAGCGCCGTGCCCCTACATTTTATTAATCATTGTGTATTATTCGTATTTCTTTATTAGATTTTGTTAATCTTTCACATGAAAATTTATTTACTAATATAGTATCTTCAATTCTAATTCCAAATATTCCTGGTATATATATTCCTGGTTCATCTGTTATTATCATATTTTCTTTTAAATTATAGTCTTTTCTTCCAACATAAGGCAATTCATGTATATCTAAACCTACTCCATGACCTAGTGCATGGTCTAGAGTGTGTCCTTTTACTTTAAAATCACTTTCTACCATCATTGTTAATATTCTGCAATTTGCATCTTCTTTTATTTCTTCTAGAACTTTTTCTTGGTTTTCTAAAACTAAATTGTATATATTTCTTTCTGAATCTGTTATTCCATCTACAAATATTGTTCTTGTCATATCTGAACAATAGCCATTATATTTACATCCAAAATCCATTAGTATTACATCGTTTGATTGTATTTTTCTATCTGTTGGAACAGCATGTGGCATTGAAGAATTTTCTCCAGAAGCTATTATTGTTTCAAATGAAATTCCATTTGCTCCAGAATCTAACATATAATTTTCTAATTCTTTTGCAATTTGTTTTTCTGTCATTCCTTTTTTTATATATTTGCAAATATATTCAAAAGCATTATCTGTAATTTCGCATGCTTTCCTTATATTTTTTATTTCTTCAGCATCTTTTATCATTCTTTGTTGTTCTATTATATTTTCTGTTTCAACTAAATTGTTAATTTTGTATAATTGCTTATAATGTTTATAATTTGCATATGTTACATAGCTTTCTTCAAATCCAACATTTTCACAGAATATAAAGAAATTTTCATAATCCATTTCACTTATATCTTTTAAATTGCATACTACAATTTCATCATCAATCATAAGTTGTTTATTTACAGCTTCTATGTATCTAGAGTCTGTTAGATATACATTTTCTTTTCTTGTTATTAATAAAATTCCTTCTGCTTCTAATCCTGTTAAATATTTTACATTTACTGGGTTAGATACTATCATCCCTTGCATATCTAATCCTTTTAACTTATTTCTTAACCAAACTAATTTATCATTCATTTTTAATACTCCTTTCGGAATTATGCTTTATACATGCCAAGTGTAAATATTTTTAACAAAACAAATAAAATTAAATCAAATGGAACCACCATTGCTATGAAAGTTGCTAATATTATAAAAGGCCCAAATGGTATATATTCATCCATTTTTTTGATTTTAGTTACTAATAAAAATATGCTTAAAATAGCTCCAATTAAAAATGACATAACAGCGATAGCAATTATATTTTGGAAACCAAAAAGCAACCCTAATGCTCCCATTAGTTTTACATCTCCAAATCCCATTGCTTCTTTTCCTGCAATAAGGCTACCTATCCATGTTATAAGTAGGAATATTCCAGCTCCTGTAACCATACCTAATAGCATGTTTACCGCCATATTTATATCAAAAATGCCATTTATTAGCATAAATATTATTCCAACTTCTAGTAATGTTAAATTTAATTTATTTGGTATTATTTGTAGTTTGTAATCTATAACAAATGCTGTTAATAACATGGGTGTTATTATTAAATATTTTATTAATTCTGTATTACTTACTAAACTTGTATTATTCCATCCTAAAATATATAAAAGTGCAACATTTATAATGCAATTTATTGCAATTAGTATATAATTTGGTTTGAATTCTTTTTTATATTCTTTAAAAATATCTTTCGAAAATACTTTTTTATATTCTGGCATTCTCTTTATTGCCCAATCTGTTAATTGCCCTGTTATTATTCCTAAAAATATTAGTGCCACATAATATAGTATGTGAATATTGTTAATATACATCTTTCGTTTACCCCTTTATACTTTTTTTATATTTTTCTATTATTTTATTTTCTAATGGTCTTTTAAAAACAGTTATCCAAATATCTTTTTCGGCTATAGGCTTAACTAAAATAGAATACATTTTACATCTATTGGCTCCTAGCACATCTGTAAAAATTTGGTCTCCTACAACTGCTATATTTTTATTTTCTAAATTTAATAATTTTTTTGCCTTTTTAAATCCAAATTTAAACGGCTTTTTAGCAAAATAAAAATATGGAACTTCAAGTGCTTCGGATATCTTTTTTACTTTGTCTTTTTTGTTAGAGTTAGACAAAATACATAATTTAATATTATTTTGTTTTAACTCTTCAGCCCATTGTTCAAGGCCATCTATCATTTTTTTATCGAAATCTATTAATGTGTTATCAACATCTAAAATAAGTCCTTTAATGCTATTTTCCTCCAGAAATTTCACATCAATATCTGTAACCTTTTCTATATATCTATTTGGATATAAAATCATTATTTTTTCACCTTTTTATATCTTTAATTTTTCTTTGTTGGAGCCTACAACGGGAATTGAACCCGTGACCTCAGCCTTACCAAGGCTGCACTCTACCAACTGAGCTATGCAGGCATATTTATTTCTAGATAGGAGTCGACTTTATTAAAATCGACTCTCTTTATAATCTATTTTTTATTTTATGTTTTTTATTGCTTTTTTTCGTATTCTTTGAATCGCATTATCTATGGATTTTACAGGTGTATCTAATTTAGTAGCTATATCTACATAGCTTTCTCCTTGTAAGTATCTACTTAAAACTTGTTTTTCAAAGCTACTTAAATTTTTATCTATAGCATTTTCAACAGATTCATAATATTCTTTTTTAGTTATTGTATCTAATGGATCCTCAGCAGTTCTACTATTAAAGATTTCTATAAGCTCTGTATCTTCATCATTATCATATGCAGAATTATTTAATGATAAATATGAATTTAACGGTAAGTGCTTTTGTCTATTTGATGTTTTTATTGCAGTAATTAATTGTCTTTCTATGCACATATTTGCAAACGATTTAAAACTATTTTGTTTATTATTACTATAGCTTTTTACTGCTTTATATAAACCTATCATTCCTTCTTGTACTATATCTTCTTTTTCTGCACCTATTATAAAATATTTGCTTACTTTCATGTTTACAAGTTCTTTGTATTTTTCAAGCAAAAATTCTAGAGCGTGCTTGTCTCCAGATTTAGATTTATTAACTAACTCTTCATCTGATATATTCTCATATAAATTATAAGAATAGAACACACTGTTTTTATCCATAATTTCTAATGTACCTCCTGAATGTAATTCTATTCGATTATATTCAACAATTTCCCCAGTGTCAAGAGCTTTTGCTCTTATTTTATTAAATATTTTAATAATTATTTTTATTTGTATCTACAAAATATTCAAACATATAAAAACATATAAATTTTTATATATACTATAAACCATAATTGATTTATTTTAATATTAATGCTATAATCTTAAAAAAATTGAAGAAGGTACATATATTATGAATAATACAAAGTTAATTTCAAAAAATCCAAATGCTAGACATAATTACGATATAAAAGATACTTTGGAAGCTGGACTTGTACTTTATGGTACAGAAATTAAGTCTATTAGAAAAGGAAAAGTTAATTTAAAAGATAGTTATGCTATTATAAAAAATGGAGAATGCTTTATTTATGGTATGCATGTAAGTCCATATGAACACGGAAATATTTTTAATAAAGACCCCTTAAGAACTAGAAAACTTTTACTATCTAAGAAAGAAATTTTAAAACTTTCAAATTTAGTAAAACAACAAGGCTTATCTTTAATTCCAATGAGTTTGTATTTTAAAGGAAGTTTTGTAAAAGTTGAACTTGGTATAGGTAAAGGTAAAAAATTGTACGATAAACGTGAAGATTTAGCAAAAAAAGATGCTCAAATGAAAATTAAAAAAGCAATGAAAAACGATTATAGATTGTAGTCTATAATCGTTTTTTATTTATCTTACTTTGTTTTCTATTTCTTCTTGAATTTTACTAAAAAATTCTTCTTGTGTCATTTGACCTATGTCTCCTGCTTCTCTTGAACGAACTGCTACTTTATTTTGTTCAGCTTCTTTTGCTCCAACAACTATCATATATGGTACTTTTTCTAATTGTGCCTCACGTATTTTATAACCAACTTTTTCGTTTCTATCGTCTAATACTACTCTTACTTTCATTTTTCTTAATTTTTCTTCTATTTCTTGTGCATATTCGTGTTGTGCATCTGTAATTGGTAATATTTTTACTTGTGTTGGTGCAAGCCATAATGGGAATGCTCCTTTTGTTTCTTCTATTAAGAAACACATAAATCTATCTAATGTTCCTAATATAGCTCTATGAATAACTACTGGTCTGTGTTTTTCTCCATCTTCTCCAACATATTCTAGTTTGAATTTTTCTGGTAATAAAAAGTCTAATTGACATGTTGAAACTGTAACATCATGTCCTACTGCAGATTTTAATTGAACATCTAATTTTGGTCCATAAAATGCTGCTTCTCCTTCTGCCTCGTAGAATGGAACTTTAAGTTCTGTTAATATTTCTCTTAATTGTCCTTCTGCATTTTCCCACATTTTATCATCATCAAAGTATTTTTCTTTGTCATTTTTATCTCTTAAAGATAATCTAAATTCATAATCTTTAAATCCAAAATCTTTATATACAGATAATATTAGCTCAACAACTTTTCCAAATTCTTCTTTTATTTGATCTGGTCTAACAAAAAGATGTGCATCATTTTGGCACATTTCACGTACTCTTTCAAGTCCGCAAACACTTCCACTATCTTCATATCTAAAGTCATGTGCAAGTTCTCCTATTCTTATTGGTAAATCTCTGTATGAATGCATTTTGTTTTTGTAAATTAACATATGGTGTGGGCAGTTCATAGGTCTTAATACCATTTCTTCGTTGTCCATTTTCATTCTTGGGAACATATCTTCACTGTAGTGGTCCCAATGTCCTGAAACTTTATACAATTCTGTATTTGCCATTGATGGTGTATATACATGTTTATATCCCATTTCTATTTCTTTGTCTTGAATATATCTTTCTAATAATCTTCTTACTGTTGCTCCATTTGGTAAATACATTGGAAGTCCTGAACCCACTAATTTGTGTGTCATAAATAATTCTAAGTCTTTTCCAAGTTTTCTATGGTCACGTTGTCTTATTTCTTCTAATTCTGCTAAATATTCTTCTACTTGACTTGCTTTAGGGAATGAAATTGCATAAATTCTTTGTAGCATTTTATTTTTTTCATCACCTCTCCAATATGCTCCTGAAGAAGATAATATTTTAATAGCCTTAACTTTTCCAGTTTTCATTAAATGAGGTCCTGCACATAAGTCTGTGAAATCACCTTGTTTATAAAAGCTAATTTCTTCGCCATCGGGTAGTTCCTCAATTAATTCTTGTTTATAAGGTTGTCCATCCATTAAATTTAAAGCTTCTTCTTTTGGAAGTACAAACTTTTCTATTTCAATATCTTCTTTTATTATTTTTTTCATTTCAGCTTCAATATTTGCTTTATCTTCATCTGTGAATGGTTTTTCTACATCAAAATCATAGTAAAATCCTTTTTCTATACTTGGTCCTATTGCAAATTTAACTTCTGGGAATAGTCTTTTTACGGCTTGTGCCATAATATGAGATGTTGTATGCCAATAAGCTTGTTTTCCTTCTAAACTGCTTTCAAAAGTTTCTATACTTACATTGCAATCTTCATTTAGTTCATGTCTTAAGTCCTTTACCTCTCCGTTAACTTTTCCGCAAGTTGCCATTCTAGCTAACCCTTCACTAATTTTTTTTGCTAATTCTATAATAGATGTTCCTTTTTCAACCTCTATTATAGAATTGTCTTTTAATGTAATTTTAATCATATATATTCCTCCTGTGTTTCTTGGTGCTTATTCTTTAACTTCAACTGTATCTACAGTTGTAACTTTATTTACGTCTGTAATTTTTATGTCTCTATTATGCTCAATTTTCTCCCAAGTTGTTTCTCTTTTAAATAAACATTTAAAGTTTATTGCAAGCCAAGTTGCCATAAATATTGGATAACACAATATTTGTTTTATCATAGGTTTTATTGGTCTTCCATCTAATTTCATTATAAATACTGCAAGTAATATTGGCAAGAAAAATGTCGGAACAATATACATTGCATAATTTAATAATAATTCTGCTCCTGTCATTTGGTCTGCTAAGTATATAAACATATTTATTGCAAGTAATGCAAGTGTTGTTATAAACATTGGTATACTTCCAATTATATATAAAAATCCATCTATACTTTTTAAATCTTTATGTTCTTTTATTCCATTTATTAGGCTTCCTGTATATTTTTGCATACATTGAATATGACCTACTGTCCATCTAGAACGTTGTGACCAAGATTGTTTAAATCCTGTTGGTTGTTCATCATATACTATTGCATCTGTTGCCCATCCAACTTTGCTTCCTGCTATAATTCTTTTTAAAGAAAATTCTATGTCTTCTGTAAGAGTTTCTGTATTCCATCCATCTGGTTTAATTACATCAAATCTTACCATAAATCCTGTTCCATTTAATAATGCAGAAAGACCTAAATTATATCTAGACAAATGATATAATCTATGCATCATCCAATAGAATAAAGCATATCCTCCTGTTATCCAGTTATCTGTTGGATTTTTTATATCTCTATAGCCTTGAACTACATCTTCACCTTGGCATAGTTTTTTATTCATATTTTTTGTGAAGTTTTTATCTACAATATTATCTGCATCAAATATAAAGAAGGCATCATAATCTGCATTTTCTTCAATTTTTTGTTTTAAAAACCATTGCAAAGCATATCCTTTTGTTTTTCTAGTGCTATCAAATCTTTCATATACAATAGCACCAGCATCTTTTGCTACTTGTGCTGTATTATCTGTGCAGTTATCTGCAATAACATAAATATCTAATAGTTCTTTTGGATATTCTTGATTTTTTAAACTTTCTACTAAATTTGCAACTACACTTTCTTCGTTATGTGCTGGTATAATTGCCATAAATTTGTGTTCTTTTTTAATTTTTAATGGTTTGTCTTTCAATTTTACTAGTGAACATACACTTACCATTACTTGGTATAACCAGAATATAGTTAATATCCAAATTATAGCTTGTTGGATTACATATAAAAACTCCATTTTTTACCTCTCTTAATTATTTTTTATTTTTCTTATTATATACTATTTTCCCACTTTTACTATTATACTATTATAGTGTTTTTTTTTCAATATTTTTATGGGAATTTTTGCAAAAAAATTTAGGCGGTCAATGACCGCCCTCTACAATTTCTATATTTATTGTATTTTGCAACCATTGGTTGCTCTTATTTGTTAGTAACAGCAATTTTTTCTTTTACAAGAACATAAAATTAAAAATCCTACTATTATTGCTAGTACTCCTAGAACTATTGCTAATACTATTACTGCTGCTAATGCTGCCATTATTGTTTCTGCGAATACTGTTCCTATTATTGTTCCTATAACTCCTAAAAATAATGCTATTAATACTCCAAATACTATTGATAAGCATTTGCATTTATTGTTTTTGCTTTTTCCACATTCTTCCATTACAATCCACCTCCAACCACACCTTGCGGTGTTAGTATATATTATGCGAATTTTATGGAAAGTGTTATTTTTTATTTTAATCGTACCATTCTAATTCCCAGTCTACTACTCTTACTGTGTCTCCTTCTTTTACACCTGCTTTTTTAAGTGCTGCATTTACTCCTAATGCATCTAAATTCTTTTGGAAATAGTACATAGATTCATTGTCTTCTAAGTTTACTCTTGACATTAATCGTTGTACTGAAGGTCCATCTACAACCCACATGTCTTTTTCTCTTGTTATTTCAAATCCTTCTTTTTCTTCTTCAAGAGTATATACTTTTCTATCTTCATAATCTATTAATTCTTCTTTTGGAAGTTCTTTTAATTTTTTAGCAACAACATCCATTAATTCGTCTACACCTTGTTTTGTTGCTGCTGATATTTTATATATTTCTAGTCCTTCTTTTTTAGCTAATTCTTCTAATTCTTTATATAAACTTTCATCTTGCATACTATCTATTTTGTTTGCAACTATAATTTGTTTTCTTGATGCTAATTTCTCACTATATTTTTTAAGCTCTGCATTTATAGCATAAAAATCTTCTACTGGATTTCTTCCTTCCATTCCTGAAACATCTATAATATGCAATAATAGTCGTGTTCTTTCAACATGTCTTAAAAATTGTATTCCAAGTCCTACTCCTTCGCTAGCACCTTCTATAATTCCTGGAATATCTGCCATTACAAAGCTATCTCCGTGTTTTGTTTTTACAACTCCTAAATTTGGTTCTAATGTAGTAAAGTGATATGCTGCTATTTTTGGTTTTGCAGAAGATACAACAGATAAAAGTGTTGATTTTCCTACACTTGGAAATCCTAGCAATCCTACATCTGCTAATAGTTTCAACTCTAAAATTAGTTCTTTTTCAATGCCTTTTTCTCCACCTTGTGCAAAATGAGGAGCTTGTCTCGTAGCTGTGGCAAAGTGTGAATTTCCTTTTCCACCTCTTCCTCCTGGCAATACAAGTTCTTGTTGACCTATTTCAGATAAATCTGCTACAACTTGTCCTGTTTGAGCATCTTTTATGATTGTTCCTCTTGGTACCTTTATATAAATACTTTCTCCGCTCTTTCCATAACAGTTTGAACCACTACCATTTTCGCCATTTTGAGCTTTAAATTTTTTCTTGAATCTGAAATCTACTAAGGTATTTGAGTCTGGATCAACAACGAAATATACATTTCCGCCTTTTCCTCCATCTCCACCGTCTGGTCCACCGGCAGCAACATATTTTTCTCTCCTAAAAGTTGCCGCACCATTTCCGCCATCACCAGATTTTACTGTTATTTTTGCATAATCTGTAAACATATTTCTTTCCTTTCTTAATCAAAATAATTTAATTTCATAGCTTCTTTAATTCTTGCCATATTTTCTTTTGCTATTTCTCTTGCATGTTTAGTTCCATCCATTAAAATTTCACGTACTAATTCTGGTCTTTCTTCATAATATCTTCTTTTTTCTCTAATTGGTTCTAATTCTGTAATTATATTTTTTATTAATTCTTTTTTACATGCAACACATCCACGTTTTCCTGCCTTACATTCTTCCATTACTGTATTTAATTCATCTGCATTTTTTGTAAATAATTTATGATAATATGAAACCATACATATATCAGGATTTCCTGGATCATCTTTTTTTATTCTTGCAGGGTCTGTTACAGCACTCATAACTTTTCTAGTTATTTCTTCATCTGAGTCTGATAAATATATAGCATTTCCTAAAGATTTTCCCATTTTCTCGTTTCCATCTAATCCTTTTATTCTTTTAGCATTTGATAAAACTGCTTTTGGTTCTAATAATGTTTCTCCATATATACTATTAAATTTTCTTACAATTTCTCTACATTGTTCAATTAGTGGAAGTTGGTCTTCTCCAACTGGTACTATTGTTCCGTTTAAGGCTGTGATATCGGCAGCTTGGCTAACTGGATACCCTAGAAATCCATATGTAACACTTTCTCCAAATAATTCTCTTTTTTGTGCAATTTCTGTTTTTACTGTTGGATTTCTTTGTAATCTTGAAACTGTAACTAAATTAGAATAAAAAACTGTAAGCTCTGCAACTTCTGGAATCATAGATTGTAAGTAAATTGTAGCTTTATTAGGATCTACTCCCACTGCTAAATTATCCATTACAATTTCTTTAACATTTCTTTGAACTTTTTCTGGATTATTAAAATTATCTGTTAAGGCTTGAACATCTGCAACAAGTACAAAAGTTTCATATTCATCTTGTAATTTTACTCTATTTTGTAATGAACCAAAATAATGTCCTATATGTAATCTTCCTGTTGGTCTATCTCCGAGTTACAATTCTATCTTTCTTTTCCATAATTATTCTCCTTTACACGCGTACTATTATACCATTTTTTATTGATATTATCAACTTTTTAAATATCATACAAATATGTAGCTTCTAAATCTGCTTCGTGTAATAATAATGCAAGTGGATATTTTTTAAAAGCTGCTCCTAATGTATTATATTGTTCTTTTGGTTCTGTAAATCCCATATGCCAACGAATACAATATTTCTCCTCTGGAGTAAGTTTTAAATATTCTGTAATCATCATAACAGATTTTTCGCCATGTCCATAAGGAATTGTATCATCTACAGTATAATAAGGAACCTTTTCCCATTCTCCCCTAGCATTCTTTGCATTTCTGTAATCTACTTTATAAAAATTAACCTTACAAATATCATGTAATAAAGCAATAATTTTAATTGTATCTTCAGTTGCTCCAACATCTTCTATACAATTTGCAACTTTATGCTTTAAAATTTCATAGACTTTCATACTATGTTCTAATAAACCACCCTCATAAGAGCCATGAAACCTTGTACTAGCAGGTGCTTTAAAAAAGTCTGTTTTATTTTCAATAAAATCTAATAAATCACTCATTCCATCTCTATTAACACTTCTTAATAAATTTAAAAATTCTTCTCTCATAACTAAATCTCCTATCTAAAATTTACAAATATTCTACAACAACACGCAAAAAATGGCAACATAAAATTAATTCAAAAGAGTACAAGTATATTTGTTTTGAAATATCGCGTAAGCGACCAAACGAGCAGATTTATTCTGCGAGTGCGATTTGGAGCAATCTTCATTTTATTAATTTATATATTAGTAATGTAAATATATAAATTAATTTAATAAAAAAAGTAATTGCATGTTAAATGGTCAATAGACCATTCTAAAATCCGAAGATTGCGACACCAAGGTATAAAAAACAATATACTTGTACTCCTTTTATTTATTGTAAATTTTCAATTATAATTCTATTTTGTTTATTGTTATTTTTTGTCCTAATAGTTTTTCTGCTACGTTTATGAAGTTGCATTCTGTGTCTGTTAGGTTTATTTGGTATTTTCCTTTATGTTCTTTTTTGTTTTCTAGTTGGTTTTCTTTTAGATATTTTTCTAAATATTTTGCCATTTGTACTCCTGTATTTATTGTTTCTATTTTTTCTCCTAATTCTTCTTTTATTATTTTTTCGAATAATGGATAGTGTGTGCAACCTAGTATTAATTTTTCTATTTGTGTGTTTTTAAATTCTTTCATATATTCTTTTATTGCTGCTTTGGCTACTTCGTTTTGTGTCCAGCCTTCTTCTGCCATTGATGCAAGTAGTGGTGTTTCTACTGAGATTGTTTCTACATTGTTGTTTTTTAATTTTATTTGTTTTTCCCATTCTCCGCTTCTTATTGTCCCTTTTGTTGCTATTATTCCTACACTTTTCGTATCTTCTTTTATACAATTTTCTATTGTTGGCTCTATTATTCCAATAATTGGTATTTTATATATTTTTCTAAGTTCTTCTAATGCTTGGCTTGTTGCTGTTCCACATGCTATTACAATTAGTTTTACATCTTGCAATATTAAGTAATTTACAATTTGTTTTGATATTGATATTATACTTTCTTTTGATTTATTTCCAAAGGGAAATCTTTTAGTATCTCCTATGTATGTTATATCTTCATTTGGAAGTTGTTTTATTATTTCAGAAAATACTGTTAGTCCACCTACTCCTGAATCAAATACACCTATTTTTCTATTGTCCATTTTTGCCTCCGTTTTTTACTTATTAATTATATTTTTATATAATACCAAATATTAACATTTTTTTCAAGAAATCATAAAATATATTAGGCGAAAGCTAAATTATTTTTGAAAGGAAACGATAATATGGATATGGAATGCGATAAAAAAATGTGCCCTATAATTAATGTTGATGGTTTCATCGAGAAAGGAAAACAATTTGATTTAGATATTACTTTACCTGATGATAACAGAGATGTTATTTATGGAGTTATTAAAGATTGTTACAGAGAACCAGTTTGCGATGCTGTTGTTAAATTAATTGAAGTTGTTAAACATTGCGGAAAAGAAGAACATTTACCTGTTTCTCATACTTTTACAGATAAAGATGGAAGCTTTGTTTTTGGACCTTTATGTCCTGGTAAAGAATATGAAGTTCAAATATGGGCTAATAGAGTAAAAAATTATAAAATCTGTGCAGGATGTAGACGTGAAGGAAAATGTTTAAAAGGTGTAAAAATGGATTGTTGTAATTATACAAAACCATGTGACAAACCTTGCGATAAACCATGTGATAAAGATTTTTCAGATAAATGCTGTAATTAGAAATAAGGCGACCTATAATTGGTCGCCTTTGTTTTAAGCTTTTTTAGATTTTTTATTTGGTTTTATTTCATATGTATCTATTGCAGTATTTAATAATTGTTCATATTCTATTTCTTTTCCAAATTCTATAACTAGCTCTTGTTTATTTAGTTTATCTTTTAATTCTGTTATTTCTATTATATTGTCTTTTTTAGGTTTTGTTTTATTACTTGTTGTATTTCGTGTGTTTGTATTATTCTTAGCTATTTTTTCTGCCATTTTATCATATTTTGCATTTATCTTTTTAAGTTCTTTCATTATTTCTTTTATAGCAGCTGTATTATCTATTTTTTCTAATTTTTTATCATTATCTTTCTTCATTTTTTCTATCATTTTGTTTATTCTTTCTTCTGTTTTATCATTTGTAATTGCTTTTTCTAAGCTTTGAACTTTGTTATATTTTCTATTTAAATCTTGCATTTCTATAATTATATTATTTAATTCTCTTGTATTATCTAATTGTCTTATTCTTCTATCTTGCTCCTCTTGTAATTCGTTTAATCTTTCGTTTAATCTTATTTCTATTTCATCATTATTTATTAGTTCTTCAATGTTTCGTATATCTTCATATTTTCTGTTTAACTTTTGCATTTGAATTACTATATTATTTAATGCTTTGCTACTATCTAATTTTTCTATTTTACTATTTTGTTCTATTTGTAATTCTTTCATCTTTTCAAGTATTAAATCTTCTGTTTTATTGCTAGTTATTTTATTTTCTAGTTTTTCTATATTTTCATATTTTTCATTAAGCTTTTTTATTTGTTCAATTATGTCGTTTAATTCACTACTTTTGTCTAATTTTTCAATTATAATGTCTTTTGAATTATTGTTTTTTATTAATTGTTCAATACTGTTAATATTTTCATATTTGCTATTTAATTTTTGCATTTCAATAACTAAATTATTTAACACTTTACTGCTATCCAACATTTTTATTTTTTCATCTTGCTCATCTTTTATTTCTTCTATCTTTTTCACTATATTATCTTGATTGTCATTGTTTTTTATTAGTTGTTCTATACCATTAATTCTATTTATAATCTTTTCAATATTATCATTTTCACTTAATTCTTGAAGTTTTTTATTAATATTTTCCTCTGCAATTCCAGTATTTTTTCTTAGTTCTTCAATTATTTCTTTTTTTACAGAATCATTTTTTATTTTTTCAGCTAGTACTTCTTTATCTACTTCTTTTTTATAAACCTGTTTTACTTCTTTAACTATTTTTTCATAATTATTTATAGTCAAATCTGGTATTTCTAATAATAAATCTTCTAGCTCTTCTATTCGTTTTCCTAACAATTCTAATTTAGTATCATTTTCTGATATAGTTTTTATATCTTCTTCTGCATTTTCTTTTCTATTTTCTATAAGTTCTTTTACTGTTGTTCTTTTTACCTCAATTATTTTATTATTTTCAATATTTCCATAATAACCTTTGCTATATTCTCTTCTTTTTATTTCTTTTTTATTTAGGATTGTTCCAATTATTGTACCTTTTGCATTATTTATTTGATTTTTTACATTTTTCAAATCTTCGATTTTTGTTTTTTTGCTTTCTGTTACAATTACTGTACTATCTGTTATTCTAGATACTGGGATACTATCTGAAACAAGGTTGCAAGGTGTTCCATCTATTATTACTATATCATATATATTTTTTAACATTTTTATTAAATATTCCATTTTTTTTGATAATAGTAATTCAGAAGGATTTGGTGGAATTGCTCCTATAGTCATAATATGTACTTTTGATATTTCAGTTTCTTTTATATATTTTCCTATAATTTTATAATCATCTTCATTTTCTTGTATTTGATTTAAGCAATTAGATAAGCCTAATTTATTATCTACATTAAATATTAAATGTTGTCTTCCTTTTCTCATATCACTATCAATAATAATTACGTTTTTATTGGCTTGTGCATAAGCAATGGCCATATTAGATGCTATCCAACTCTTACCTTCTCCAGAATTACAACTTGTAATTAAAATTGATTTAGAAATTTTTTTATTTTGAATAAATTCAATATTTGTTCTAATAGATTTTAAAGATTCAGCTATTGCAGATTTTGAATTTTCATTAACAATTAATTCTATTTTTTCTTTGCTTTTTGGTACTGTACCTATTACTTTTAGACCAACAAAATCTTCTATATCTTGTTCAATTTTTATAGACGTATCTAGAGCATAAGTTATAAAAACAAACATTCCAGATATAGTTATTCCTGCCACTAAAGCAATTATTACATCTCTTACATGGTTTATATTATATGGATTTTCTTCCAAAGATGCTTCATCTACTATTGTTACATTTTCTATGTTATATATTTTTTTTATTTCATTTATAAATACATTATTTATTTCTTTACATATTCTTTGAGCTTGACTTTCATCTCTATCTATTACATTAATCTTTATCATTTGGGTATCTTCAATTTCTTCAATATTTATATTTTTAGATAATTCATCTGCTGTTGTGCTTAACTGTAAATTTTCTATTACCTTATTTAATACATTGTTACTTGTTATTATATTTCCATATGTAGTAAGTAAACTTTTATTTAATGTAACATCACTTTGTGTTACAGATGAATTTTTTTTGTTTGTTTCTTTGCTAACTAATAACACTGTTGATGTTGATTTATATTTTGGAACAACAAAATTAAACGAATATAAACATCCGCCAATTACAAATATTAAGATTAATATTGTTATAGTTAATTTATTTTTCCTTAGTATACTATTTAATCTTTTTAAATTAATTTTTTCCTTTATATCCATATTTCACCACCAATAACAATATTTTACCATATTTTATGTTAATTTGCAAACATTATGTAAATTTATGTTTAAAATAAATTTTTAAACATAAATTTATATTTGTCTTCTAGGTGGTTTAATATAAATATTGCATTTTCTATTTCTGGTATTTCATCTTCATATTTTTCTTGTTCTATATTTCCTTTTATTATATATATTTCGGAACTTACTTTTTCTAATTCATCATGTTCAATAAAATACTCTAATTTACTTTTTCTATTTAACCAATTTTCTTCTACTTTTTTCATTGGAATTTTTATTTCTTCATTGTTTTCTGTTTCTAAATTTTCTTTTAATTCTTGCAAATCTTCAATTACAGAGTTTACACTTTCTGACGTTATTTTATCGGTTATTATATTTAAAATACATACTCCAAGTATTACTATAGCAATAATTATTATACCTTTTTTCATTTTTTAGGTCTCCTTTTTTTGACAGAAGATATTTCCTTTTCCATCAAATGTAACTACTAAAGCCTCTTCTGATTTTATTTTAAATGGTTCTAGTTGTTTTTTTAACCATGTTTCATCTTTTCCAATTTTTTGTAAATTTTCTCTCATTATTTCTCCATCTATTACTAAATCGTATGGTATTCCTTCATATTCAGGCATTATATTAAAATCTTCTGGTATTGTATTTCTTTTATTAGGCTTTTGAATTACACTTAATTGGCCACTTGTTTCTAATATTGCGTATTCCACATCTCCTAAATTAAAAACATTTTGTGCTCTTAATCTTTCCTCTAATTCATTTATTGTTATTTTTTCTTTTATTAATGATCTTTCATCTATTTTTCCTCTATAAATTAATATACTTGGTTTTCCGTGATGTTATTTCTCTAAAACGTATGCTTTTCAAATTTAGTATTGAAATTAATAAATGCATAACAAGTAATCCTAAAATTGGCAAAATTCCATTTGTTAGCGGTATTCCAAGTTCCGCCATTGGAACAGCCGCTAAATCTGCAATCATTATTGATATTGCAAGTTCAAACGGTTGCATTTGTCCAATTTCTCTTTTTCCCATTAATCTCATTACCATTAAAACTAAAATATATAAAACAATTGCTCTTACAAATATAATTAACATTTTTTTCTCCTTGTTTTTTATTATTTTTTGTCTTTTTTATATAAATTATTCAGTTTGAATAATAATATATTTTTTGTAAATAATATTAATGTGATTATTTTCACAAATTTATTTTACTCTTTTTTAGGAGGTCAAGTTAAAATGGCAAATACTCAGAGTAATTCTCAATTTGAAAGTACAATGGGTACAGTTGGTCAAATTATTTGGCGTTTAGTTACTTCTGCCGTTGTACTTGCTATTACAGCTTTCTTTACTCCTGGTTTTTCTATAAATGGCTTTTGGACATTAGCTATTGCTGCAGTAGTTTTAACTGTTATTGATTACTTAATAGTTAGATTTACAGGATTGCATGCTAGTAGTTTTGGAAAAGGATTTGTAGGTTTTGTTTTAGCTGCTGTTACTTTATATGCAGCACAATTCTTTATAGCTGGTTATACTGTTTCTTGGATGGCTGCTATTATTGGTGCATTAATTTATGGAGTTATAGATTATTTTATTCCTGGAGAACAAAGCGTATAGCAAAAAAACAGTCTCTAAGGCCCACAAATTGTCGGCTTCAGAGACTGTTCTTTTATATTTTACCTTTTAAATACCACATATGTTCAGATTCTATTTCTAGTTCTACCATTTTATTTATTAGTTCTTTACTTCCTTCAAAAATAACTACTTTATTACTATCCGTTCTTCCTGTTAGCATTTTTTCGTTATTTTTACTTGTTCCTTCTACTAATATTTTTTGCTTTGTTCCAACATATGAATCGTTATTTTCTTTTATTTGACTTTCTACTAATTTTTTTAATCTATCAAAACGTTTATGTTTTATTTCATCTGGTACTTGATTTTCCATTTTTGCACCTGGAGTTCCTACTCTTATTGAATATATGAACATATAAACCTGTTCATATTTTACTTTTCTTACTACATCTAATGTATCTTCAAAATCTTCTTCTGTTTCACCTGCAAATCCTACTATTATATCTGTTGAAAATCTAACATTTGGTATTTTTTCTTTCATTTTTTCTACTAAATTTAAGTATTGTTCTTTTGTGTATTTTCTGTTCATAATTTTTAACATTCTTGTGCTACCAGATTGCAATGGTAAATGTACTAATTTACATACCTTATCGCATTTTGCTATTGCTTCTATTACATCATCTGTAAAGTCTTTTGGATGTGGAGATACAAAACGTATTCTTTCTATTCCTTTAATTTCATTACATGCAATTAATAATGTTGCAAATGAATTAATTTTAAATTCTTTATCATTTATTTTTATTGTGTATTCTAAGTCTTTATTTTTTCTCTTTTCACTAACCAAATATGAATTAACATTTTGACCTAACAATGTAATTTCCTTATAACCTTTTTTAGCTAAATCTTGCACTTCATTTATTATATCTTGCGGATTTCTGCTTCTTTCTCTTCCACGTACATATGGAACTATGCAATAACTACAAAAATTATTACATCCATACATAATAGTTACAGAAGCCTTTATATTGTCAAAACGTTTTATTGGCAAGCCTTCATAAACTTCTCCATCTATATCTATTACGTCTTCTATTTTTCTTCTATCATTCAAAATTTCATAGGTATCTTGTGGTAATTTATGCAAAGTATGTGTTCCAAAAATTATATCAACATAGTTATAGCTTTTCTTTATTTTGTCTGTAATATGCTTTTCTTGCATCATACATCCACCAATTGCTATAATTGTATTTTTTCTTTCTTTTACTCTTTTTAATTCTCCTAAATTTCCAAATAATTTATCTTCTGCATTTTCTCTAACACAACAAGTATTGAATATAGCAAAATCTGAATCTTCAAATTTATCTGTTTTACTATATCCCATATCTTCTAACATACCACATAATTTTTCTGAATCATTTTCATTTAATTGGCACCCCATTGTTAGAATGCAGTATTTTAAATCTTTTCCTTTATTTATTTTTGCAACCTTTTTTATATATTCTTTTTGTAATTCTATTTCGTTCAATTTATTTCCTCCATTTTTTTATATATTATACAAATTATTTTATTATTTTTCAACTATGATTTTTTTAGATTATGAATAACTTGTGATAAGATCACCCTATGAAATTAACTTATGAAAAGTTCACCCTATGATATAATGGAGGTATGAGAACTGTTATGAATGATAAAGAAGAATTAAAAAAAGCAGTAATAGAAAGTTGTATTAATGGGACTATGACAATAAAAGTTGCAGCAGACAGGTTGAATTTTTCAGAGCGCTATGTAAAAAAATTGAAAGCGAGGTATAAAAAATTTGGCGCTTCATCCATAATGCATGGAAATTGCGGAAAACAGCCTAAACATACTATTAGTGCAGATATTAAAAGTAAAATATGGGAAATCTGGAATTTACCAGAACTTGAAGAATGTAATTTTACACACTTTCAGGAAATTCTAGAAGAGGATTATAATATAAAAATAAGCTATACACCGTTATCCAATTTCTTAAAATCAAAAGGTGCTAAAAGTCCAAGAAAACACAAGAAAACCAAATCTCATAATAGACGTCAAGAACGCCCTTCTTCTGGTGAATTACTACAAGTTGATGGTACTCCTCATCAATTCTTCTATAATGATACTAAAGAATATTGCTTACATGGTTTTATTGATGATGCAACTCATCAAGTAACTGGTTTATATATGTGTGAAAATGAATGTATGCATGGTTATTTAGAAGTAACTAGACAAACCTTTAAGAATTTTGGAGTACCACTAGCACTTTATGCAGATGGCTCTAGTATTTTCTTTCCAAAAGATAATAAATTAACATTAGAAGAACAATTAGCTGGTATTACAGAGCCTTCAACTCAATATGGAAGAATGATGAAATTTTTAGGTGTAGATTTAATTCATGCTGGTTCTTCTCAAGCCAAAGGACGTGTTGAAAGATTGTGGAATACACTACATGATAGACTTAGAACAGAATTTAGAAGGCATAATATTACAACTATTGAAGAAGCAAATGAATTTCTTAAAACATATATCCCAAAATTTAATAAAAAATTTTCTGTTGAACCTAAAAATAAGAAATCTTCATTTATGGAATTACCAAAGTATGTTAATTTAGATTATCTACTATCTGTTAAATATACTAGAACAGTTGATGTTAGCAATTGTATTAGCATTAGTGGAACAACATTTGTTATAGATACAAAAGAAATTTTACACAAAAAGAAAATAGAAGTATGTATAAGCAAGAGAATTGGCGTTAAGGCTCGTTTCAATAACAAATGGTATAAGATTACACCTATTTCTAATTTAAATAAAAAAAGCCTTAAATCAAACGATTCTGTAGAAGCAATTATACAACAATTTATTTATTATAATTGTCTTAAGAACGAAAGATTATCGGCTTGAAAACTGTTATGTTTAAATTATACACTATAACTTGTGACTATTCAAGGGTGAACAAGTCACAAGTTAAAATATTATTTTTAGGGTGTCCTAATCAAAAATTATTGACACATTTTGTAACTAAAAAATAGCTTCGTCGCACAGGTCGCCTTAAGCCGCCGACCCCTACATCCAAAATAAAACTTTCCTATAATATAAAATAAAAAGAACACATTTAAATATGTGTTCTTTTTATTTTTATGTTTTATTTTATTTTTCTATATCTTATATATGCTATTCCTGATACAACTGATGCTACAGCTATTAATGCTATTATTACATCGTTTACACCTGTGTGTGGTAAAGATGATGCTGTTGATTTATTGGTTGTTATTGTTTTTGGTGTATTTCCACTATTTGTATCATTTTTTGCTGGAGTATTTGTGTTGTCTTTCTTGTCTTCGTTATTTGTAGTATTGTCTTTTTTGTCGTCATCTTTTTTAGTACCTGTTACTTTATATACTTCTGCATCATACACTGAACCTGTTTGTATCCATCCTATATAATATTTTGTTCCTTTAAATGTTGATAAATCTATAGTAATTTTTCCATTTGATGTACTTTCCCATTTATTTGCATCAAAATCTGTTAATTCAACTATCCAAGCATTTCTACATAATTTTAAAATATCTGGTCCTATTCCATATGTATTTAATACTTCTGTTACTACTTGTTTTGTATCTTTTCCAGATTCTCCGTAATTTTTTGCATATTTTTCACAAGCTGTATTATATTTTGTTGTTAATCCTTCATCTGTTGGATTTTTACTATATTCAACATAAACTTCAATTAACTCATATTGAGCTTCTAATTTTTTTACTGCATTATATTTTGCTTCTGATATTTCTACAAATTGATAATTCATTTCTCCTGAAACTCCTGATACACTACCTGTACCATTTGATAATGTTCCTGGCATTGATATATTGTTTTCTGGATCAACATCTCCTATTCCAGTATAAGCATAAACTCCTGTAGATATTGCTAAAATTATTGCAGCTACTATTGCTGTTAATGAAATTTTTAAATTTTTCATTTTTACCTCCTAAAATATTTATTATAATTTTTTAAACTTTTGCAGTTTACATAATTTAATCTCGCTAACTACATTTTCTATTATAAATCCTTCTAAAGGAAATGTCAAGCAATTATGTAAATTTTTTCAAATTTTCTTACGCAAGTAGTAAGAATAAATGATAATATATTTTATTATGGACTTTTTTTATATCTACATAAGGTTATTTTTTAATTAAAATCTGAAACATTTAATTCTGGATATGTAAATATTATTCCTCCTTCAGAGGTTTTTCCTGTTGCATTATGTGTTCCATTAAAATTATTTGAACCTTTTAGAAAATAATTGTATCTATTTTTATCTGATAGTTTTCCTCCTCCAACTATAATTGGATCATCCCATGTTACATCTACTGCATACCATTTTCCATTTAGTTTTACATAGTTCCAAGCATGGTCTTCTGTACTTCCCTTAGAATTTGTTCCGTAACCTACAACTATTATATTTTCTATTCCTGCTTTATCTAATAAATATTTATATGCTTTTGCATATCCTTCGCATACTACTTGTTTTTCTTCAAATGCTCCATATATATTTCTTATATTTGAACCTGTTAAACTTTGTTCATATTCTACATTATCTACTAACCAATCGTGCATTTGTTGTAGTTTTTTATATGTATTATTTGAAGTATTATTTATTATATAGTCCGCTTGTTGTTCTATATTTTCTATTGTACTATCAATTTGTTGTTTTGAGTAAAAGCTTGAATTATAATAGCTTTCTCCATTTTCTCCACCTATTGTTACTGTATAGGTAGTTTTATTTCTTACTGTACGTGTATTCATTAATAAATACATTTTTGTTACATCTAAATAAAAAACATCTGGATTATCTAAAAGATATGCATCTAAAGCTGATTGGTATTCCTGATTCATTTTTTGCTCTCCATTTTCTGAATTTAAAAATTCATTAAACGTTTTTCCAAATTCTATTGTATAGTTTCCGCTTTTCATATTTTCTTTATTTTCGTTTAATTTGCTATAAATTATTTTTGCATAATCGTCTAATTGATTATAATAAAAATTATCGTTATCTGAAAAATTACTATTATAAGAAGTTTTTATAGAATTTGTTGGATCTTCTACATTTGTATCTTCATTTTTTGATATTGCAGTAACATTATCATAGCCTTGCTGAAAAACTTCTGCTACTGTTTCATTTTGAATTACATATTCGTTTAATACATATATACCCAATACTATAGCTGCTATAAATAACAACAATATAATTGAATTCATAATAAATTTTTTCATTGGTTCCTCCATTTTTATTATATTTTAGAATTATTAATATAGTCCGCTCCATATTATTATAACATATGAAAATTATTTTTTGTAGTATTTACATATTTTTATATTTTTTGAAAATAATACTATTATATTTTATTCTTTAGATTGCAATATATATTGTTTTTTATACCTTGGTGTCGCAATCTTCGAATAAAAAAATAGAAGATTGCTCCAAATCGCACTCGCAATAAATTTGCTCGTTTGGTCGCTTACGCGGTATTTCAAAACAATATATATTGCAATCTTTTTCTAAATTATATAAATTTTCGAAAGGCTTGTGTATGAGTGTTTTAAATAAAGTTCTAAATTTGTTTAAATATGAACCTGCCCAAAATTATAATTTTGTTTTAATAGGTGATGAGCAAGAAGAAAAAAACATAAGTTATAAGGCTGAAAGTAATTCTTCTGATTATAAAGTTGTTTTTTCAGATTTATCTAAAAATTTAGAATATATTAATATAAAATTTAATACTTTAATTAATTCTGATATTGTTGTTAGGGAGTTTAATATTTATGTTCGCAATAAACAGTATAGTGCTTTTTTATTTTATATAGATGGTATGTCTGATTCTGAATTGATTAACGATTTTGTTATTAAGCCTCTTATGCTTAGAAATAGAGCAAATACATTTGAAGATGATGGAGTTTCCTTTACTAATAAAACAGATGAGTCGACAGAAGACGCCTTCCCTACACATAATTTGAATAATATAAAAAAATTCCAATGGAATACTGATAATTCTAATCATACCCAAAAAATAAATTTCTCTAACGATAAAAACCCTTTTAAGATTAAAATTCCAACAGAAAAAATAAAATGTAAGGTTAGTAAAAAACCTAAATTCGATTTGAAAGATTATATTTTTAATTGTTTGCTTCCTCAAAATGATGTTAAGCAAACTAAGGAGTTTTCAGATTTAATTTCTGGTGTAAATTCTGGTAACTGTGCTTTATTTATAGATACTTTAGATATTGGTTTTGATATAGATGTTAAAGGTTTTAAGCAAAGGAGTATTTCTACTCCTACAAATGAACTTGTAATTAAGGGTCCTCAGGAAGCTTTTGTTGAAAATATTAGAACTAATACTTCCCTTTTAAGAAGAACAATTAATAATGAAAATTTAATTATTGAAAATATTGATGTTGGTAATCTTAGTAAAACTAAATGTGGAGTTTGTTATTTAAAAGATATTGCTAATAGTTCTTTAGTTGCTGAGGTTAAATATAGGTTAAATAACTTAGAAATAGATTCACTTATTTCTTCTGGTCAGTTAGAACAACTTATTGAAAAAACTAATTCTTTTGGTATTCCTCAAATTTTGTCTACAGAAAGACCAGACAAATGTGCCAAGGCTTTATATGATGGAAAAGTTATTATTTTAATAAACGGAAATCCGTATGCTTTAATTTTACCTTCAACCTTTGTAGATTTTATTTCTTCTCCTGAAGATACAAATTTAAAACCTCAATTTACAAATTTATTAAAGTTTATTCGTTTATTTGCAATGTTTATAACGCTTCTTTTACCTAGTTTATGGATATCTATTACAAATTTTCATCAAGAGCTTATACCTACAGAATTATTATTTTCTATTGTTGCATCACGAGAAAATGTACCTTTTCCAGTTATTTTTGAAGTTTTTTTAATGGAATTTTCTTTTGAACTTATTCGTGAATCTAGCCTTAGAGTTCCATCACCAGTTGGCTCTACTATTGGAATTGTTGGTGCTTTGGTTTTAGGCGATGCTGCTGTTAGTGCAAGCATTGTTAGTCCTATTTTAGTTATTGTTATAGCTATAACAGGTATTGCCTCTTTTGCTATACCAGATTTTTCTTTTGGATTTCATATTCGTATTATGAGATTTGCTTTTATATTATTCGCTTTTATTGCTGGTTTTTTAGGAATAGGTTTATTGATATTTGTTTATATAACAATTTTATGTAGTTTAAAATCTTTTGGTGTTCCTTATATGGTTCCTTTTGCTCCATTAATAAATTCAACTGGATCTAGCTATTTTGTTCATTATGAATATAAAAGAGAACGAAGACCAGACTATTTAAATACCAAACGTCCAACTTCTCAAAAACATTTAAGTATGAAATGGAAATACAAATAATAGAAAGGAGGAATTAATCAATTTTATATAATTGATTATATTAAAATTTTATGAGAGATAAAATAGGTTCATTAGAAGCTCTTTCACTTTTATTGGTTGTAGTGCTAAACCATGTTATTTTAAGTTTACCAAAAAATGTAATTGCAAAAACGGGTTCAAGTTCTTTATTAAATATAATTTTTGTATCTATTTTAGCCTTTTTATTTATGATGTTTATAGTTAGAATTTTTAATAAGTTTCCTGGACATGATATATTAAATATATCCAGCTTTATTGGTGGAAAATTTCTTAAATATTTAACTGGTATATTGTTTTTAATATATTTTATAAGTTTTTCTAGTATTACACTTAGAAATTTCGCTGAAAATTTAAAAATAATTTATTTTCAAAATTATTCTATTACTTTAATACTATTTTTATTTATACTTGCAATTATTGGCTGCAATTATTTGGGGATTAAATCTATTGCAAGAGGTAATTTTATTGTTTTACCTGTTTTATTTTTAAGTATAATTTTCATTTTCTTTGCTACAATGAAAAATTTTAATTACCAAGATATTTTTCCCATTTTAGGTGATGGTTTTTATTCTACTTTTATTAGCGGAATGAGCAATATTTATGCATATTCGGCAATTGCTGTTTTTTACTTTTTACCTAAATATGTGGAATATAACTCAGAAATAAAAAGAATTGGTTATTCATTTATTATAATATCCTTTATTCTACTTTTATTTAGTATTGCAACAGTTCTTTTAATTTTCCCTGTTATTTCAAATGCAGAACAAATTGCTCCTCTTTATTTAGCAGCAAGATTAATTGAATTTGGTAGATTTTTTCAAAGAGTGGATGCTATATTTTTACTTGTATGGATTATTTCTGTTGTATCTTATTTAAGTTTTATTTTTGCACTTTCTATAAATATCTTTAAGGACCTATTTAATTTAAAAAATTCTAATATGCTTATATGTAGTTGGACTTTGTTATGCTTAGGAGTTAGTTTGATTCCTAAAAATTTAGTTCAAATACGTTTTTTTACAAATGTAATTTATAGAAATACAACTCTAGGATTAGTTTATCTATTTGGCTTTATAATTTTATTTTTAGCCAATATTAAACTTTCTAAAAAGAATAAGAAGGAGAGAGGGAACATTAAATGAAAAGATTTTCAAAAATAATATTAGTTATATTAACAATTATATATATTGTTTGTTCTTTACTTATTTATAAGGGTACAAGAGGTATAGATAATTTAGCTTATACTATTGCAATGGGAATTGATAAGGGAAGTTCAAGCAAATACAATATTTCTTTTCAATTTACCAAGCCTTCTTCTGGAAAAGATTCCTCTTCTTCATCTTCCACTTCTTCTTTTGTTTATAATGTTGAAAGTGACACAATACCAACTGCAATGAATTTAATGAATAGTTATTTAAGTAAGCAAGTTAATTTAGCTCATTGTAAAGCTATTGTATTTTCAGAAGAAATTGCATCTAATGGAATTGCAGGAGAAATTTATACTTTAATTAATAATATCCAAGTAAGGCCTAATGCTTCTATTATTATTAGCAAATGCAAGGCAGTAGATTTTATAAAAAATACTGAACCAGATTTAGAAAGTTCGGCTTCCCAATATTATGAAATAACTCCTGTTTCAAATGAAAATACAGGTTTTACAGATAATGTTACTATTGGACATTTTTATGGTCAATTATGTTCAAAAGCACGTGAAACATATGCTATACTAGGAAATCTAGATAAAATAAAAGATTCTAGTTCTTCTAGTAGTAATAAAGAGTCTGAAAATGGTACACAATATAAACAAAAACCTGGTACTGAAACAATAGGGCTTGCAATTTTTAAGGATGATAAATTAGTAGGTGAACTTGGTGCAATTGAAAATATTTGTCATTTAATAGTAACTAATAATTTATCTTCTACAACCATTTCTATTCCAAGTCCACATGATAGTTCTAATTCTTTAGATTTATATATTTACAAAAACAAAAGAAATACCACAAAAGTAGAATTTATTAATGGTTCTCCATATGTTACAGTTAATTGTAAATTACATGCAAGAATTTCTTCTGTTGATGAAGATAATGGCTATACTTCTGAAGAAACAATTAATACAATTTCTAATATTGCTAGTAAATACTTAGAAAAGAATATTACTTCTTACTTATATAAAATTTCTAAAATATATAATGCAGATATAGCAGGAATAGGTAACCATGCTGTAAATCAGTTTTCTACAAATAGCAAATGGAACAATTTTAATTGGAAAAATAATTTTCAAAACTGTTTTTTTAAAGTTAATGCTTCTGTTGTCGTTAAATCTGGTTATTTATTAACCGAAACTTAATAATTGGAGGATGAAATTTATGTCTTTTATTTTATTTTTAATTTCCTTAGTAGTTTTCTTTGAAACTTTAGGCTATGCTATTTATGAAATAAAACAAAATAAAAATATAAAAGGAGGAATAAGTGTAATTGCGCTTGCTACAATTAGCTTATTTCTCCCAAGTATTATGAGTATTTTTAGATAATTTAGATTTTTTCAAAATCTATTTGCCTTGTTTCTTTATTTGCATTTATAACTTTTATTTTTACTCTATCTCCTATTTTATAGGTTATACCTGTTTTTTCTCCTATTAGTTGTTTGTGTTCTTCATCATATTCGAAGTATTCGTCTCCTAAGTTTTCAAACCTTATTAATCCTTCTACTGTATTATCTAGTTCTACAAATATTCCAAAGCTTGTTACACTTGAAACCATACCTTCATATTCTTCACCAATTCTATCTTGCATATATTCTGCCATTTTTATGTCTATACTGTCTCTTTCTACTTTCGTTGCTATTTTTTCTCTATCTGATGAAGTTTTAGCATATTGTTCTGCTTGTTTTTCATATTTTTCTTTTTGCTTTTCTGAAAGCTCGTAATTATTTTCTAAATATTTTGATATTATTCTATGTATAAATAAGTCTGGATATCTTCTTATTGGAGATGTAAAGTGGCAATAGTATTTACTTGCTATTCCAAAGTGCCCATCGTTTTCTGATTCATATCTTGCTACTTTCAAAGTTCTTAAAACTAAATTTGATACAACTCTTTCTTCCGTTTTTCCCTTTACACTATCTAGTACTTTTGCAAATTCTTTAGGATATACTTTATCTCCTGACTTATTTATTTTATATCCAAAGTTATATAAAAATTTATTTAATTCTTTTACTTTGTCTATGTCTGGTTCTTCATGAACTCTATATATAAATGGAGCTTCTAACCAATAAAATCTTTCTGCTATTGTTTCATTAGCACTAAGCATAAATTGCTCTATTATTTCGTTACTAAAATATAATTCATATTTTTTTATATCTACTGCATGTCCATTATTATCTAAAACGACTTTGCTTTCTGGCAAATCTAGGTTTAAATAACCTCTCTCTAGTCTTTTATTTTTAAGTATTTTTGCAAGTTCTTTCATTAATTTAAAATCTTGAATATAATTTTTATATTTTTCTAAAACTTTTTCATCACTACCATCTATTATTTTTTGTACATCTTTATAATTCATTCTTTCATTAACTTTTATTACTGCCTTATATATATCAGAAGAAATAATATTTCCCTCTTTATCTATTTCCATTGTGCATGATAGTGTGAATCTATCTTCACCTGCATTTAAGCTACATATTCCATTTGAAAGTTCTTTTGGAAGCATAGGAATTACTCTATCTAGCATATATATACTTGTTCCTCTTATTATTGCTTCTTTATCTAACAAACTATTTTCTGTTACATAGTAGCTTACATCTGCTATATGAACATCTAACATATAATTTCCATCATCGTTTTTATATACTCTTACTGCATCATCTAAATCTTTTGCATCTTCTCCATCTATTGTAAAAATTGTTTTATCTCTTAAATCTACTCTATTTGGTATATCTTTTTTATCTACTTTATTTCCTTTAGATTTTGCTTCTTCTATTACCCCTTGTGGAAATTCATAAGGCAAATCGTATTCCTTTACTAAAGATAGCATATCTACTCCAGCTTCATCTATGCCACCAATTATTTCAATAATTTTTCCTTCTGCCTTTTTATTTTTTTCTGGATATTTTGTAAGTTTTACAACTACTTTTTGATTATTTTTTGCCTTTGCAAAATTGCTTTTAGATATAAAAATATCTCCGCCAAATTTTTTATCATCTGGAATTACAAATCCAAAATTTTTACTTTTTACAAATAATCCAACAACTTTATCTTTTTCGTGTTTTACTATACTTACAATTTTCCCTTCTTTTCTTTTACCATCTTCAGATTCTTTTATAATTTCGACAACAACAATATCGTCATTTAAAGCATTGTTATTATTTCCTCTAGGAATAAAAATATCTTCCATTTCTTCATTTTCTGGTATAACAAATCCATAGCCTTTTTCGTTTCCTCTATAAGTACCTTTAATATATTTATTTTCATCTATTATTGAATATTTATTTTTTCTATTTTTTTGAATTTTATATTCTTTTTCTAATTTATCTAATATACTTTTGAAATTATTATATTTATTTTTGGGTACCATAAATATTCCTGCAATTTCTTTTGCTTTCATTGGCACATAATCTTCTCGTGACATAAATTTTAAAATTAAATTTTCTTTTTCGTCCATTTTTAATCCTTTCCCAGCATACAAAAAAAGCAGTTTTTAAAAACTGCCTATTTTTAATATACTATAACTAAAGCTATTGCTAATATTACAAATGTAATTCCTAAAATAATTGTCCATCTTTTTAGTTTTCCTTCTTTTGTTCTTCCTTTATTTTTCTCATAAAAGTTATTTGTTGAAGAACCTGTAATTGTTCCAGATAAACCACTATCTTCTTTTGATTGCATCATTGTAATTATTATTAATGCTAAACAGTTTATAACAAAAATTCCTATTAATATATATTTTAATATTTCCATTTGTTTTTTCCTCCTATGCGAACACTTATTAATCTTTTGCGATTTTAACATAAATTTAAATAAATTGCAACAATTTTACAGTATTTTAATTTATAGTGGCACGTAACATCGTGTCCATACAATGTTTACCTTATTATTTTGATTTATTTTTTATTTTACTTTTTATTTTATCTACAAAGTCTTTTTTATCTTGTTCTTCTGTAAATCTTTTTGTTACTATATTTGTAATTAATATTTTCTTTAATACATCTTCTCTAACATCTGCTATAAGTGTTCCATCTTTTGCTACTGATATTTTTCCTGTTTCTTCTGAAACTACAACTACTATACTATCTGATTCTTTTGATATTCCTATTGCTGCTCTATGTCTTGTTCCGAGTTTTTGAGATATATCTCTATCTGATGCAAGTGGAAGCATACAAGCTGCAGCTGATATTTTATTGTTACTTATTACAACAGCTCCATCGTGTAATGGTGTATTTGGAACAAATATATTTGTAAGTAATTGTGGAGATATTTCAGAGTCCATTTGAACTCCTGTATTAATTATATCTTTAATTTCTATATCTCTTTCAATTACAATTAATGCTCCAGTTTTTTCTTTAGAAAGTTCTGTTGCTGCAATTACTATTTTATATATTGCTTCTTTTGTTTTAGTTGCAATATCTTTATCTAATCCAAAGTATTTAGAAAATTTGCTCGTTCCCAGTTGTTCTAGTCCTCTTCTAATTTCTGGTTGAAAAATTATTACTAAAGATAATACTCCCCAATCTGTAATTGCATTTAATATGTGGTTTAATATTGTAAGTCTACATATTCCACTAACCCATGTAGCTAATAATAAAAATACTATTCCTTTTATTAATTGCCATGCTCTTGTATCTTTTGCTATTTTTATAATTTTACTCAAAAGCCATATAACTATGCTTAAATCTATTATTAATAAAACTAATTTTATAGGATATTCTTGCAAACTATTTATATAGCCCACTACATCATTTTGAAAAACTTCATTTACACCATTAAATAAATTATTTATCATATTTCTTCCTCTGTTTCTTATTTTATCTAGCTATTAAGTAATATATGCATGTTCCCACAACACTTAATAACATTAACCCAGCAAGAACTAAAGCTGTTACTCTAACAAAAATTTGTGATTTATTTCCTTTGTGTGCCATTTTATATTCCTCCTTTTGTTTTTCTCTTATCGACAATATTGTTATACCATAATACTACATTTTTTTCAATATAAAAATTTGGTAAATATAACTTTTCTTATTTATAAATCCATTGACTAAATAATTTATTTAATATACAATTTTCCATATAATATTTTGGAGGTTAGTATGGAAAAGAAATTTATTAATGTTTCTGCTAATGAAAATAATCCTTTATGGAATAAAATTATTATGCGTGAAACTCCTTTGTATAAAAGAGATAACGATTTACGTACAGATTTTGAGAGAGATTATACTCGTGTTATTTATACAAATGCTTACCGTAGAATGAAACATAAAACTCAAGTTTTTTTCTCTCCTACAAATGACCATATTTGTACAAGAATTGAACATGTTAATAATGTTGAATCTATTAGCTACACCATTGCCAATGCTTTAGGCTTAAATACTTCTCTTACAAAAGCAATTGCAACTGCACACGATATTGGGCATAGTCCTTTTGGGCATAGAGGAGAAAAAATTCTCTCAAACATTTCTCAAAAGGAAATTGGTGAAACTTTTTGGCATGAAAAAAATGGTTTAGATGTTGTAGATAAAATCGAGCTTTTAGAAGATAACAATGGTTTTAAGAAAAACTTAGATTTAACCTATGCTGTTAGAGATGGTATTATTTCTCATTGCGGGGAAGTAAATGAAAAATTTCTAAAACCTCGTGAAGAATTTATAGACTTACAAACTTACATAACACCTAACCAGTATTCCCCATTTACTTGGGAGGGGTGTGTGGTAAAAATATCAGATAAAATTTCATATATAAGTAGAGATATTGAGGATGCAATTTTACTTGGTCTTTTAGATGATAGTTTAGAAGAGTTACATGAAATATTAAAATTTGAAAAGAAAGCAATTATAAACAATTCTGTTATTATTAATAAATTAATTTTCGATTTATGCACAAATTCAAATCCAGATGATGGTTTGATATTTTCAGATGAAAGTTTACAATTATTAGATAATATTAAAGCATTTAATTATAAAAATATCTATTATTCAGATAAGGTTTTAGCTTCTGAAAAATACTTTGAATTAGTATTAACTCAAATATTTGAAATATTAAAATCTGCTTATGATAAAGAAAACACATTAGAGAATTTAAATAAAATGAAAAAAAATTATAATTCAGTTGTAACACCTTTTATAAAATGGATAAATTGTTACTGGAATTTAACAGATAGAGAAAATACAAATTTACAAAATAAAGTTTTGTTTGATATAAATAATGAGAAGGATTATTTAAAAGCTATAATTTATTATATTTCTGGTATGACTGATAATTATGCTATTGAATGTTATAATAATATAATTGGGTTCTAATAAAAAATTTTTATCATTTTTTATTAGAAATATATATTTTTTCAAAAGGTCAGGGGTTTTACCCCTGCCTTTTAATCCTACCCCACTTAAGAACCCTTGGTTCTTAAGAATCTCCAAAGAATTGGTCTATAAATTTTATTATTTATTCTTGCTCGTTCCTCCCCAATGGCATTGTAACAGGCTTTGCCTTAACAATGCTCATTGGTCACCCACAAACAACTCGCAAGTTTATATATTATATAAATTTAGTAAAAAATTACTTTATAATAATTCCTAATATTTTTGATAATTGTATTGCTTGTATGTCGTTTACTATTAGCCCTTTTAAGTCTTGTATTTTTATTAAAATACCTTCTATGTTACTTGTTGATAAGTCTATATTTTTCAGTGGTGTTTCAACAAATTGTGCTCTTATTAAACTTGTTTCTTTATATGTTACTTCTTTTAGTTTCACTTCATTAAAACTGCTACTGTTTAGTCCGCAACTCTTGAATTCTGTATCTCGTATGTTTGACATATTAAAATTTGCATAGTTCATATTACATTCTTCAAATTTCACATTATTTATTAGAGCGTCTGAGAAATTGCAGCCTGTTAATTTGCAATTATTAAACTTAGATTTTTTAAAATTACATACTTCAAAATTTGTATTTGATAAATCGCAATTAATAAACTCGCAATTGTAAAAAGTTACCGCTTCCAGTTTTCCAGATATTTTACAATTATTAAAAATACATCCATTAAATTCAATATTATCTTCATTAAGTTCTGCAATTTCATCTTTATATTCTTTATTTAAAATGCTCTCTTCATTTTGAATAGCAATTTTTATATCATCTTCCAAAATTAATTTTACTCCTATTAAAACAATTTTACACACGCATGTATTTTTTCTTCATTTTTGTCTTTTATAACAATAATATTTTTACCATCCTTTTTGCCATACAAACATTTAACATTTTCACCATACTTAATTTCTTTTTTATATACAATTTCAAAATTATTAAACTCTTCTGAATTATATATTTCTTCTGGCAAGGCTTCATATGCAATGTTTATATAATTTATATTATGAACATGTTTATTTACATCTATTACACTTCTTTTTATACTATATTCTCCACTATGTTCATAATTTTCTGGCTCTTCTATTTTATATGCAGGTTCTTCTTTGAAACACTGCTTATCTTCTTTTTCATACTTGTCTGCAATTTCATCTGTTATTGTTATCATTCTGCCTTTATCAATGTCTATTAATACCCATTTTGAAGTTGCTTTTGCTATTAACTCTTTTTTATCATTATAAATCTCAAAATCTCTATATGCATAAATTCTTTTTATGCCTCTAGACCATGTAACTATTTCCAGCTTTTCTCCATATTTTGGTCTTTGAATTATTTCTACTTTCCAACCTAAAAGTATCCAAGATAAATGTGTTTGCTCTATGTTTCCAACACCATATCCTGCTATATCTGAATGAAATCCTGCTACATCTTCTAACATTCCTAATATTGCTTTATTTGTTGCTTTATTAGAAATACCTATATCTTTTAGTCCTACTCTAACGCTGTTTTTTACAAACATTTTTTGTTCACCTCTAGTTTTTCATTATACTAATTTTTTTAATTCTTCTAATTTTTCTTTAAAATAATTAAAAGCAATTTCATAAGTTTCTTCCTTTTCTAAGTCCACATCTACCATTTTTAATAATTCTAAAGAACCTTTTGACCCACCTAGGCTTAACATTTTTTTATATTTTTCTACATAACCTGGTTCACCTTTTAAAATTTTACTAGCAATTGCAATTGCAGCAGTTATTCCTGTTGCATATTTATATACATAAAAACATGAATAGAAATGTGGTATTCGTGCCCATTCATATTTTATCTCTTCATCAAATAAACAATCTTCTCCAAAATATTTTTTTACTAAGTCAAAATAAATATTGTTTAACTCATCTGAAGATAAACTTTCTCCTTTTTCGATTCTTTCATGAACAATTTTTTCGAACTCTGCAAACATAGTTTGTCTTACAAGTGTAGCTCTTATATCATCTAATTGTTCATTTATTAAGGATGCTTTTTTCTTTTTATCTGTTTCTTTATTTATTAAATAATCTGCAAGTATTGTTTCATTAACTGTTGAAGCAACTTCTGCTACCATTATAGTATAATTTGCATTTATAATATTTTGGCTATTATTTGCATAGTAAGAATGCATTGCATGACCAAGTTCGTGAGCTATTGTAGATACATCTCTTGAACTATTAATGTAATTTAGCAATACAAATGGATGCACTCCATACACACCCATACTATATGCTCCACCTATTTTATTTTCTTTTTCCATTACATCTATCCATCTATTTTCAAAGGCTTTTTTTAATGTATTTACATATTCTTCTCCCATTGGTTTTAAAGATTCTAATACTATTTTTTTAGCTTCTTCATATTCTACATTTTCATTTTCTACACTTAATGGATTTACATATACATCATACATATGCATTTTTTCTTTTCCAATTAGTTTGTTTTTTAGTTTTATATATTCATGGTTTAAATATAGATTCTTGTTCATTTCTTTTAGTAAAACTTCATACACTTTTACACTTGAATCGTCAGCATTTGTGGCTGCTTCTAGAGAACTTTTATAATTACGTAATTTGCTTGAAATTGTTCTTGCCTTTACTCGTGTTAAGTATAATTCAGTTATTATATTTATATGTTTTTTATATAAAGAATACATAGATTCAAATGCTTGTTTACGAATTTTTTCATTTGAACTCTTCATATATTTAGAATATAAACCATCTGTCATTTTAAGTTCTTTACCATTTTCGTCTATTATATTAGGATAATCGAACTCTGTATTTGTAAATGTATCATAAGTATTTTCAGAAGCATTAAATACTTCTGAATACTTTGAAAGTGCTGTTTCTAACTCTTCAGATAAAATATGTTTTTTCTCTTTTAATATATCTTTTAAAGATTTCTCAAATTCTTGTAATTTAGTATTTTCTTTTAGATATTTTTCTATAATTTTTTCATCTATTTTTGTTATTTCTGGCTCTATAAAAGCTATTCTTGTACTAAAATCTGCTGTTAAACTTTCAATTTCTTTATATAGTTTTATTCTTTCTGTATCTGCCATGTTTTGATGATATTTAAGCATTGCATATGCATATAATTTTTCGTGTATTTCTAAAGCTTCACAATTTGCTTTATAACAGTTATATATGTTTTCTGCTGATTTTCCTAAAGTTCCCTTATAACTTTCAACTGTTTTTATTTTGTTTTCTAACTCATTCTTTGCATTCTCAAACTCTTCTTTATTATGAAAAATATCTTCTAAATTCCATTCTAAATTACTCATTTTCATCCTTCTTTCCTAATCTTTTAAAATTTTCCTTGGTTTCTTCAATGCTATCTTTTATATTATTTTTTGTGTCTTCTATATTTTCTTTTATTTCTCTAGTTGTATTTTCTACTCCTTTTTTTATTTCTTTTGTTTTCTGTTTAATTTTTACTTTTATAAATCTAATTGCAGGGTATGCATCTACCAATCTTCTATTAAGAGCAGAAGATTTACCAAGAATAATCTCTTTAACTTTTTTAGTTATTTCTTCTGTGTTGTCTTCTCTGTTTTCATTATTTACAACTTTTGTTGTTTTTCTAATATTTAATACAACAGTTAATGAAATAATATTATCTATTACATATATTCCAAGTATAATTCCAGATACAATATGTAAATATAATGTTGAAATTTTTCCATACAAACCTAAAAAGAATGGGTTTAACACATACATAATTAAGCAACCTAAAATTCCAAATGGAATAATTGTATTTAAGCATACTCTACCATTTATATTGTATTTTCTTTGGCTATAATCCCACCATCTTGCATTAAATAGCTTTTCCATAAAATAGCTTGTTAAATACTCTAATACACCACATACTAAAATTGCCATAAAAAATAGGACTACTGGGTTAGCTGTAAAATACTGTAATAACAGGGTAATTAAAATCCCACCACAACCATAAATTGAGCAACAAGGTCCAATTAAAAAGCCTCTATTAACAAATCTTTTTAATTCAATAAGTTTTCCTACAACTTCCATTGCCCAACCTATTACACTATATGTAATAAATAATAAAAAATATAATTCTATTGTTTGTATCATTAGTTTTCTCCTTTTTTATTTTTCATTATTTTATATTAATATATCTATTTTTACAATAGCTATTAAATATTTTTATGTTATAATGTATTTATGGATAAATAATATTAAGATAGATGAAGATTTATGGCAAGGAAAATATTATTAATATATTTTGTCTTATACAAATTTAAACCTAATAAAAAAATGTAGACAAAAATTATATTTTTGCCCACATTTTTTATTTATAAATTCATATCTTTTATAACTTGCATCATTATTTCCTTGGATTTTTGATGTGTTATTCTTTCTACTGCCTTATTTACATCTACCCATTCCACATCGCTTACTTCTTCTATTTGGGGCTTATCTTCCCCTCCAACTTTTTCTCCAATAAAATATATAACTGTTTTCATTACATTTTCTTTTGGACTGTATTCTGATATATATTTATTTTCTTTTTCTATTTTTATATCTATATTAGTTTCTTCCTTAACTTCTCTTATTGCTGTTTCAATCTCAGTTTCCCCCTCTTCAACATGACCTTTTGGGAAATCCCAATGACCTGCATTATGTTTAACTAAAAGAACCTTTCCATCATCTACTACAATGGCTCCACAAGATTTTTCGTACTTCATTTCATTTCCTCCTAAATTTGTTTTTTCCTATTTTATAACAAATGAATTTGAATTTCAAATAGTTGATTGTTTGATGTAAATATTCATATTTATAATTTTTTTAATACGTAATGCCGCCGAGGAATTGAATAAATTTCATTATAATTATGTGTAT
>OJMO01000133.1_pt1 | contig 56390 bp, 62 predicted proteins | sample 1597241 | NCBI WGS metagenome assembly OJMO01 (sample SAMEA2452129, study PRJEB22498) | human gut metagenome | biome: human feces; feature: human gut; material: feces | place: Australia | collected 2012 | reverse complement strand
CTCCATCTGCTAAGAAGCAGTTGGCTGAGGATTTGAAGCAGCAGGCTCACAAGCTTGAGGCTATCAAGGCTGAGGCTGTTAAGAAGGGCGAGGCTCTCGAGGGCATTGTTCTTACTATTGCTGCTAAGGTGAGCGCTACTGGTCAGCTCTATGGCTCAGTTAACGCTGCAACTGTTGCTGAGGAACTCGCTAAGAAGGGCATCGAGGTTGATCGCAAGATCATCACTATGAAGGATGCTAAGAAGGTTGGTGAGTACGAGGCTACTGTACACTACCACAAGGAGGTTGAGGTTAAGGTTCCAGTTAATGTTGTTGCTGAGAACGCTCCTGTTGCAGCTCCTGCTGCTGAGGAGGCTCCAGTTGAGGCACCTGCTGAGGCTGCAGCTGAGGAAGAGGCTCCAGCAGCTGAATAATCCTAGCTCAATCAATTTGTATGAAGTACGATATTTTTCGCACTGTAAAGCAAATTAATATAAAGATCCCTTTTGCCGCAAGGCATTAGGGATTTTTTTGTATCTTTTCCCTGTTCTGAATGGAAAGTTTTTACCATTCTTGTAGTAATTTAGAATATATAACTTTATTTTTTGATATTCTCTGCTGATTCTCAGAATTTTATTGTACCTTTGCAGTCGAATTCAGAGAATTCATATTCATTACAGGAATATTAATTATAAACTAAAAATATAAGGATAAAATGAAAGCATTTGTTTTCCCTGGACAGGGTTCTCAGTTCGTAGGTATGGGTAAGGACCTCTACGATAACAACGCATTGGCAAAAGAACTTTTCGATAAGGCCGACGAGATTCTCGGCTTCAAGATTACTAATATCATGTTCGCCGGAACCGACGATCAGTTGAAGGAAACCAAGGTTACCCAGCCTGCTGTATTCCTCCATTCTGTTATCTCTGCTCTTTGCCTGGGTGAGGAGTTCAAGCCAGCTATGGTTGCAGGTCACTCTCTCGGTGAGTTCTCTGCATTGGTTGCTGCCGGTGCTATGGCTTTCGAGGATGGTTTGAAACTCGTTGCTGCCCGTGCCAACGCTATGCAGAAGGCTTGCGAGGCTAACCCTGGTACCATGGCTGCCATCATCGGTTTGCCAGATGAGAAGGTTGAGGAAGTCTGCGCTGAGGTAAGCACAGAAGGCAACGTGGTAGTTGCTGCTAACTACAACTGCCCTGGTCAGCTCGTTATCTCAGGTAACGTAGATGCTATCAATGCTGCTTGCGAGAAGCTGAAGGCTGCCGGTGCTAAGCGTGCATTGCCTTTGAAGGTTGGTGGTGCTTTCCACTCTCCATTGATGCAGCCAGCTAAGGATGAACTTCAGGCTGCTATCGAGAAGACTACATTCTCTGCTCCTAAGTGCCCGGTTTACCAGAATGTAGACGGTAAGCCTCATACTGATCCAGCTGAGATTCAGCAGAACCTCATCGCACAGCTTACAAGCTCTGTACGTTGGACTTCATCTGTACAGGCTATGATTGCTGATGGTGCTGATGATTTCACAGAGTGTGGTCCTGGCAAGGCATTGCAGGGTATGATTGGCCGCATCGACAAGAATGTTGCCGCTCATGGTATTGCTTAATCAACAATAACACTATTCAACGTTTTATCTTTTCAGCAAAGGCGTTGTTGGAAAGGTAAAACGTTTCATTTTTTTTAGTAAAGCCGCTAAATGAAGGAAAAAGTTATTATATACCAGGTTCTCCCACGACTCTTCGGAAACCAGAATACAACCTGTAAGGAAAATGGTACCATCGAAGAGAATGGTTGCGGAAAGCTGAATAATTTCTCAGATGAAGTTCTGGCTCGCATCCACGATATGGGATTTACACATATTTGGTATACGGGTGTGATTCGTCATGCCACTCAGACAAACTACTCTTCTTATGGAATTCCTACTCAGCATGCAGAGGTAGTGAAGGGAAAAGCAGGTTCGCCATATGCTATTACCGACTACTATGATATCGATCCAGACTTGGCTGTGAATGTCAGTATGAGAATGAAAGAGTGGGAGCAGCTGATAGAACGTACTCACAAGGCAGGTATGAAAGTAATCATGGATTTCGTTCCGAACCATGTAGCCCGAGAGTATCATTCCATTTGCAAACCAACAGGTGTACGGGATTTGGGAGAAGATGATGATCCGAACATGCACTTCTCTACCAGGAATAATTTCTATTATGCATGGGGCGATTTGGATTTGAATGAAATCCGTCAATCCAAACCAGAGTTCAAGGCTTTTTCTGTGAAAGATGCCAAGATTTATGAATCTTATACCGAGAGCCCAGCCAGAGCTACAGGAAACGACCGGTTTGATAACCATCCTGGCTGTAACGACTGGTATGAGACCGTGAAACTCAATTACGGTGTAGATTACTGTGATGCAGGAGGCAGAAGCTATCATTATGAACCAGTGCCAAACACATGGGGCAAGATGACAGATATCCTCCTTTTCTGGGCAAGCAAGGGTGTAGATGGCTTCCGCTGTGATATGGCAGAAATGGTGCCAACGGCCTTCTGGTCATACGCTACAGGAATATTGAAGGCGAAGTATCCTCACATCGTGGTTATCGGCGAGGTTTATGATCCTAACCAGTACCGCAACTATGTAAAGGCTGGTTTCGATTATCTTTATGACAAAGTAGGAATGTATGATTGCCTGCGTGGCGTGGTTCGTGGTGAGCGTCCGGCAGCCAGTATTACTCACGAGTGGCAGGTAGTGGATGATATCCGCGATCACATGCTCTATTTCCTTGAGAATCATGATGAGCAGCGCATCGCCAGCGATTTCTTCTGTGGCTCAGCCATGAAGGCGATTCCTGCTGCAGCCATGAGTCTCTTCTTCCAGAAGAATCCTTTCATGCTTTACAGCGGTCAGGAATTCGGCGAGAAGGGAATGGATAAGGAAGGATTCAGCGGCACGGATGGCCGTACCACGATATTCGACTATTGGAGTCCGGAAACTCTGGCGCATGCCTATCAGGATTCATCTGACTCGGCATTGAGTCAGGAGCAGAAATATCTGGCAGCCACTTATCGTCAGCTTCTTCGCTTCGCCAATGAAGAGAAAGCCATCCGCGAGGGTGAGACCTTCGATTTGATGTATGTGAATCCGGGTTCTGAGAATTTCGATCCCCGTACCAATTTCGCCTTCCTTCGCAAGAAGGATGATGAAGCCATGCTCATCGTACTTAACTTTGCTCAGGATGCGCGCCAGCTGCAGGTTTGCATCCCTGGTCATGCTTTCGATTTCTTCCATATTGCTGAAGAGGAGGTGCTGGTAACAGAACTGTTCTCGGGTGGTAAGAAGAAGGTTGAATTGAAGAAGGATGGCGTGTTCCCGATATCAATGGATGCTAACGGAGTAAGAATCTATAAATTCAATGTCAAGATGGAGGAAAGTGATATCATATTGAATGAACATCATAAGGAGGAGTTCCCTCCTGCTCATACGGCAGAGCATTTGCTCAACCAGCTGATGGTTCGCCTGTTTGGCTGTGAGCGCAGCCGCAATGCTCATATTGAGCGCAAGAAGAGTAAGATGACTTTCTTAGTCGATCACAAGCCTACCCGTCAGGAGGAGAAGGAGATTGAGACGGAGATGAATCGCCTGATAGAGCTTGATATGCCTGTTACTTACGAGTTTGTGGATCGTGACCATATTCCGGCTAACGTCAAGTTAGATCGTCTGCCGGATGATGCGAGCGAGACCTTGCGTCTGGTTTGTATCGGTGATTATGATGTTTGTCCATGTATCGGCAAGCATGTCCGTTCTACCGCCCAGATTGGCAAGTTCGTATTGCTTGGTACCAATTGGGATGAGCATGCGCATTCTTTGCGTATCCGCTTCAAGATTGTTCAGTAAAATATAAAATAAGCAGCAATGGAGTAGTAGCCATTGCTGCTTTTTTCTTTTATAATTACTGCTTTCTTCTTTCCTTTTCTTTCGTGCACATAAAAGTTTTTTCTCGAAAAAAGTCTCAAAGTCTCATTATTTGTGGCTAAAACCGATGTATATGATTGATATGTAATGGTTTATAAAAATGAGACTTTTCTGTTTATTTTACAAAGAAGTATCATAGAAGTATCATAAATTCAATAGAAGTATCATAAAATTCAGGTAAGTTGCTTGCAAAAAAGCCTTTTTTGAGGATTTATGTCTAGAAATACAGGCACAAAAACTAAGAAATGTCTAGTATTTCAGTTTTATAGAATTGATAATGTCTACCTTTCTAGTTTATAAAGTATGCCAATATTAACTAGGAATAAGATGGAAAACACAGACAACTGTAGTTAGGAATAAGCACTTAGGTTGGTCTCTTAGTGCCCGTGTGACGGGCACTAAGGGATCAAGTGACGGGTATCGATAGACCAAGTGTCGGGCACTCATTGCCCGTACTGCGGGTATTGAATGCCCATTTCGCGGGGTGATTTTTGGGCACTAATTTGAGCAAGCAAATTGTAGTTTTTCTATATTTAGTTGACTATAATTTCGTGTTTTTTTATGATGCATCATGGTGATTTAATGATACTTTTATGGAATTCATGATACTTCTATGATACTTCTTTGTAAATATATTTGGAAGTATCATTTTGTAATTCATTATGTATCAGTGATATATTTGCAAATAATGATACTTTGAGACTTTTTTCAAGAAAAAACATTTATGTGCAAGGGGTAAAGGGAGGGGTGAATCAGCGTCATTTGTAAGCGACTCCGCATGTCATTTTCCTGTAAAATGCAGAAAGATAGAAAATAATCTCCAGAAAGCTTGCAAGTCTCATTCCTTTTTCTTATATTTGCAACCGTAAATATCAGTATATTGAAGATAAAGGCTTATATAATGGATAAATATCATTATAATGATAGATAAATTAATAGAAGATTATGGCAGATTTATATGAATATTCTACTCCTGAGTTGGTACGTTTACTGGGAGTAAGATTCAAGGAATATAGAATGAGATGCAATCTCACCCAGAAAGAGGTTGCCGAGTTTACAGGGCTTGGCTTGACCACCATCCATAAGTTTGAGAATGGAACAGCGGGCAATCTTTCGCTTTCCACTTTTCTCCTCTTGCTGAAGGTGGTGGGTCAGATTGATGCCATCAATGATGTGCTTCCAGAACTTCCTCCATCTCCTTATCTGATGAGAAAGGATGAGAAGAAGGCACAGAGAATTCGTCATACTAAATAATAACTGGTTATGGTAAATACTTTGAGAGTAATGCTTTGGGACGAAGAAATCGGTCGCTTGGCATGGGACAATCGCCGCAGGTTATCGTACTTTACATATAATCCTGAGTTCTTGAAGAAGGGAATTGATGTTTCTCCTCTTCAAGCTCCTGTGCGTGGTATTCGTGCAATGACACCCGTGTGGGGAGAGGATGCCAAAATGTACCAGAAACTTCCTGCATTTCTAGCAGATTCGTTGCCGGATGCCTGGGGTAATCAGCTTTTCGAGCTTTGGCGAATTCAAAATCATATTCCAAATGCTGATATAACTCCGTTGGATAAACTTTCTTTTATCGGTAAGCGAGGCATGGGTGCATTGGAATTCTTACCAGAGGTGGCAAAGACGGATAAGGCAGAAATGATAGATGTCAAGTCGTTGGCAGACTTGGCTGAGCGCATTTTCATCGAGCGTGAAAATGCCCATATCATGCCAGAGGAATCTATCACGATGCAGTCCTTGCTTACGGTGGGAACATCGGCTGGTGGACGCCAACCTAAGGCTATCATTGCCATCAATAAAACTACGGGGGAGATACGAAGCGGTCAGGTGGCTGGGCTTCAGAATTATGATTATTACATATTGAAATTTGGCGATACGAAATATAGTTCTGCCGAGATAGAGATGACCTATTACGAGATGGCCATCAAGTCGGGAATAGATATGATGCCATCCCGACTATATGAGATAGATGGAAACAGAAATTTCATAACGAAGCGTTTCGATCGTGATGGTGAGAGAAAGTTGCATACGCAGACCCTTGCTGCGATTTCTCCGGAAACCGATAGCTATGAGGGACTTATTGCTGTCTGTAGAAAATTACATTTGCCGGAGACTGATTGTCAGGAAGTATTTCGCAGACTTGTGTTCAATGTACTTTCCAACAATACGGATGACCATACAAAGAATTTCTCTTTTGTTATGGACGAGGCGGGGCTTTGGCGTTTGTCACCAGCCTATGACCTTACTTATATTATAGATACAGGAGGCTATTTACCTAATACGGGTCATTGCATGTATGTAAGGTCTAAGCTGCATCATATTTCTTACGATGATGCCATTCAGTTTGCCAAGGACAATGGCATTCGGCGTGCTGATGCAATCATTAGGGAAGTAGCTGATTCTCTGCGGCAATTCCGTGACATAGCCAAGCGAAATGAGGTTCAGGACAGATGGATCAGTTCCATAGAGTCAGCGATAAATGCTCATCTCGTATCATGGGGATTGGAGGATAAAGACAACAGTTCTGCTTCTTTTGAGATAGATGGCAAAAGTTGTACTGATGTTCGCATAGAGCAGGCTTACAAAGGCAACTTCCATTTGTATGCAAGCATAGATGGGCGAGAGTGTAAGTTTATTATCGGAAAGAATAAGCCCGAATATGCTACGATTCAAGAGATGGGATTGTCGAATCTTCCGGAGTCGATGCTTAGAGATTTGGTTGCGAAATATCTGGTGAGATAGAAGATATTTGATTTAAAATAGAAAAAGCAAAGAAATCCACTTTGCTTTTTCTATTTTCCTTCTAAAAAGTTTGTATAATCAAAGATTATTCGTATTTTTGCAGCACGAGAACCCGCCAAGCCTCTCAACGATGCTCAAATGTGCGGGTCGTTTTCCTTTAGATATATTGTTAATAATCAGAAAAATGCTTGTTTTCTGAAATATTATCTGTATCTTTGTACATTAATTATTAAGAGTAAGATTATGGCTTCAAAGAGATATCCTTTGGGAATACAAACGTTCTCCGAAATCGTGAAGGGGAATTACTTCTATGCTGACAAGACGGCTATCGTCTATCAGTTGGCTCATTATGCCAAGTTTCATTTTCTGAGTCGCCCACGCCGATTCGGAAAATCCTTGTTTGTATCTACTCTCAAGGCCTACTTTGAAGGTAAGAAAGAACTGTTCAAGGGACTTGCCATCGAAAAGATGGAGAAGGAGTGGACGGCATATCCTGTCATCCACCTGGATCTGAGTTGTGGTAAGTATTATAGTTTGGAGAATACATATTCAATTCTAAACGGAATACTAGAAGTAGAAGAGAAAAAATATGGTTTAAAAGTTAATCCAATAGATGAGAAGTCTTTTGGAGGTCGTCTTAAGAACATCTTGCTTGCAGCAGCTGCTCAAACAGGTAAACAAGTTGTCGTTCTCATCGATGAATATGACGCACCTATGCATGATTCTGTAAGTGACGAAGAGTTGCAGAAGACCATCCGCAACATTATGAGAGATTTCTTCAGCCCATTGAAGCAGCAAGAGGGAAACATCCGCTTTGTATTCATCACAGGCATCTCCAAGTTTAGTCAGCTCAGCATCTTTAGTGAATTGAACAATCTCAAGATTCTCACGTTGAAGGATGAATACAGTAGCTGTTGTGGTATTACCAAGAGTGAATTGACTCAGTATTTCCGTGAGGGAATCGAGGAGATGGCTGAGCATAATGGGCTTACTTATGAGGAGACCTTGCAGCAACTCAAGCAGCATTATGATGGCTACCACTTCAGTATCAATAGCGAGGATATCTTCAATCCTTACAGCATTATCAATGCTTTGGATGATAAGGAGTTTAATAGCTATTGGTTTACATCTGGTACGCCTACGTTCCTGATAGAACTGATGCAGCAGAAAAATTTGGATATGATGGACTTAAATGATATCTGGGCTAGAGCTAAACGCTTCGATGTTCCTACTGAGACGATTACTGACCCTGTGCCAGTCCTTTTCCAAAGTGGGTATCTTACGATTAAGGGATATGACAAGCAGTTAGGTATGTATTACCTTAGTTTTCCTAATCAAGAAGTTAGACAAGGTTTTTCGGAAAGCCTTTGCCAATATTATACCCCTTCAGAGGTAGGCGAACTTGATGCTATCGTATATGCTTATAAAAAGAATGTGCTCATCAATGATGACATGGGTGCCTTTATGCCTCACTTGAAGGCATTCTATGATAAGTTTCCATATACGATTATCAACAATAATGAGCGTCACTATCAAGCCGTGATATTCACCATCTTCACCATGCTTGGCGAAGATGTGAAGGTGGAGCATACCACTTCGGATGGAAGAATAGACCTTGTGCTCAAGACGGATAAGAGTATCTTTATCTTTGAGTTGAAATATAAGAAGTCTGCCGACATCGCCATGGCGCAAATCTGCGACAAGGACTATGCCAAGGCTTTTGCCGATGATGGGCGAAAGGTTGTGAAAGTGGGTATTAACTTCTCGGAAAACCAGCGAAGTATAGAGGATTGGGTGATAGAATAAATGAAATAGAAGAAAGTTGGTGACCTTCATCTATGAAGGTCACCACACTATTATAGATAAAAATATAACTGAACAGGGGCGGTAACTCGATTTTTAAGGCAGTTACCGCCCCATTTCAAGTATGTTTTGTTCTTTTGTACAGTCGCAGAACTTAGATAATCACTGCCGTTCCGCTGCATGTTACCATCAGCATGGAACCGCTGTTGCCTACGGTTTCGTAATCCAGGTCGATGCCCACGATGGCGTTGCAGCCCAGGGATGCGGCACGGTCGGCCATCTCTCTGAGGGCTGTATCCTTAGCCTCGCGGAGGGTGCTTTCGTAAGAACCGCTTCTGCCGCCGATTACATCACGGACACTGGCAAAGAAATCCTTTACAAAGTTGGTACCGATGATGGTTTCGCCGGTTACTACGCCACGGTATTCACGGATAGGGTGGCCTTCTATGGTTGGAGTGGTACTTAAAATCATAACGTATGTTCTAAATAATTGAAAATTAAAAACTTATGCAGACTGCTTTTTTCTTGTGCAGTTTTTATTCAGGTTTTTCACGATTTCGGGCGTGAAGCCAGTCGCATAGAACTCCCCAGAGCCAAGGAGCAGCCAGTATGGGTTGATGTGGTAGTCACGGACTAAGAACTGAACCCAAGACGGACGGAAACGACCGTAGTACTCGGCAGGCTCGTCTCGCAGGGACATGATGTTCCAGCGGTTGAGACCATACCGGTCGGTTATCGTCTTCAGACCGCCAATGCAACCATCAGCCTTCAGGCGGTCGATGGCAGAGAAGAAGCGAACTACTATATCCACATCAGCGGACATCAGATTTTTATCTTCCATATTATTTTATCTTTTTGTAGGCACGACTGAAAACGCTTTCCAGCCTTGCCCGGTGATTATTCAATCTTTGCGACCAGTCTTGCAACTGAGCCATCGAGGGGCGAGAAGCCAGCAGCAGGTCCACCTCGGAAGGGGTGAGCACTGGCAGGTATTCCTCGTAGGCGATAAGGTTATTCAAAGTAGCCATCATCGCCAAGGTTTATTTTCTTTTTGGGCTCGCTTTTCTTTGTGCGGATTCCGTCCATTTTCTCATCGTATGAAGCAACTTTCTTTTGCAGCAGATAATGAACCGTTGGAACGTTTGCCAATCCATTGTATGCTACAACAGAGTAAGCGGACACAACAGACCATCCCAGTTTCTCAAAGTATGAAAGCGCATCAACCGATGATTTGAACTTTACCTTCTTTCCATTTTCATCGACTATCTCATCCGCTCCCTTATTTCCGAAATCAACAGCAATGAGAGCCTTTGGAGTTCCAGTATTAAATTGTATTATCTCGCAGTAAACCGTATGTTGCGCACGCACATACACACACATGAGCGCAAGCGCAAAAAGCATTATTATCTTTTTCATATCGATGCAATTGTAACAAATAAACAACAAATTAAGATTGCAAAGCCAGCGTATAGATATATCTTTGCAATTTTCTCATTCTTCTCAATCATGAACTCATCAGCAGAAACCTCTATCTTTCGTCTGCTTAACTGGTGAACATCATAACGCTCCCCAGCCTTATAGCGACCATCAGCGACATAGACCGCCTGGGATTCATAAAGCCAAGCACTTGCAACGTATTTGTTTTTCAGTTTTCTGTAGCCAACGACAAGAAGGATGACTGCACCAAGGAAATTGAAGAAGAGAGCAACCACGCACCAAGCAATAGCTTTTCCTTCCGAAGGCTCGATGATTACAGTTTCCTCATTCTCTACCTTTCCAACGCTGGAAACACGACCAGCACCACCAGCGGAAACATTCCGGTGCGGTATAGAGTGAGCATCGCCATAGATGTTATTGCTGACAACACGACCAGCATCCCTTCCTACCTGATTGACAGCAGAGCGAACGAAACCCTTTGCCAGTCCATTAATGAAACTTCCCATACGCTATTTATTTAAATGATTAATATTTCTGTCGTAAAACTCATTCCAAGCCTTTTTCTTGATGAAGACGAAGAAGAGCAGCAGCCCTAGGGCGACCATCAGCAGGTGGAGCGGCTGGCGAAAAAACCCGAACCCGAAAGAACGCTGGAAGTCGATGCAGAAAGAAATCAGCACTCCGTAGGTAGCGAACGCTCGATGCACCCAGCAGAACCCATAGGCTAGACTGCAAATGATCCAGGCGATGAAGCCAAAGAGCGAGCAGTCGAATATCCACTCTGTGAGTTTTGCCCTATAGCCCATGGAGAGCAGGGAACAGTGAATCAGCATTACAAGCGCACCCACTGGAGGGATGATACCTATTATCAGCCTGCTGGCTTTCCATAGCCAGCTTTTCCCGAGGGCGGCAAGAAGAATCTTCTCCTTCCGCTCTATGAAATCCTCATCTTTCATCTTTGCTTAGAATATAGTTAATGATTTTTATCTTTGCCCGACAATTGCAAGCAGCGTTTTTACCTGACTTTGCAGGAACTCATTCTGTTCTCGCAGCAGCTTGTTTTCAGCAGCCAAGGCAGAATCACTGCCTATTGACTGGGAAACGTTGGAGCTGTTCGAATCATTGACATTTGAACCCATAACAGCCGCTTCCATCTCAGCAGGGAGAGGAGGGGCGCATTTGTCGATGATTGCCTTTATTGCAGATATAAAGTCCGATTTCAGACTTTTAGCCTTTAACTTGCCATTCAGATTTTGTGGGCTTGTGCCCAGTTCTTCAGCAACAGAAGCAAGAGATAACCCTCTCTGCTTCAAATATGTTTTCATTTCTTCACCAGTCATAGTTAATTCTAAATAAATTAAAACTAAAGCAAACAATTTATAAATATAAACACAAATGTTTGTGAATATAAATATTTTGTTGTATATTTGCAACCGAATTACAGAACGAGTTTAAAAACTCATTTGCAAAGATAAAGAAAATAATTTAAAATACAAATAAAATGGGAGAAAATTTTAATTATGATTTTCGAACACCGTTGCAGAAGCAGCAGGACGAAAGAAAGAAGAACATCATAGCGATGTTTGCAGATTTCAGAGCAAAAGCACCTGCCGAGACCTCAGACAGCAGAATAATGCTCGCAGTATCACAGCGTGTTGGTTGCACCCAGCAAAACGTGCGTGTTATCCTCATCAAGGCTGGATTGATAACACCAAAGAAGAGACGTGCAGCCGTACGCAAGTAATCAAGTGGAACCATTTAAAACATTCAGAGCGTATGAAGAAGTTTATCGAGATTATCACAAGTGACGAAGTAATAAGCCTGGCAGTTGCCATCGTATTAGTAACTTTAATCTTTTGGAGGGCTTAGTTATGACGAACGTAGAACCAAAGGTAGCGGATGCAGGCAGATACACCATGACAGAGACCTGCAAGGTGCTTGGCATCCATCGCAACACCCTGCGCAGATGGTTGCAGGCTGGTAAGATTAAGGTCAAGTTCCGCAGAATCGACAACCGCAAGGTCTTCGAGGGCAGCGAGATTAAAAAAGTCTGGAGGATTGCATTATGAGTAAGACATCAATCAATATGAGCTGGAAAGAAATGATACAGGTGGAACGTGGAGCCGATATTACAGAAATGGAAGCACCTATTCCTAGCACGATTGGAGAAGGCTTCACCTTCTGCCTTGATCTTGATGGTGAGAAATATACCACAATAGGTGATTATACGAAAGGAAAGCGTGATGTGAAGTTTTGCATAACTTCTTATATAGGTTATTGTGGTGGAGCAGAGCATTACTATTGCTCTATTAGTATTCCCGTGGCAAACAGAAGCGGAAATAAAATTGCAGGAGGATACCTTGGTGGCATAAAGATTCCTAACGAGTACCAGGGATTCAAAGCGAGCATAGTCAGACCTCTTTCAAAAGAGGAAGCGGCAGACACTAAAAGATGGGAATGGTACGAAGAAGGTGACATGGTGGATGCGTTTTGCTCACTCAAAGAACTTAATAAATGTATCGAAACAATCCGTAAGATTTTCCCGGAAGACAAATGGAATGTCGTGATTGAAAGAAGAATTTAGCATTATGGAACCAAGAATTATCAAACAATGCGAAGAGGCAATGTACGATGCCATCTGGCTGGAGCTAGACCGTGATCCGCAGCGACCAGCGGTTGCAAGGGTAGATATTAAAACCAAGGCAGGCAACATTTCAGTCTGGTGCGACAGAACCGGGAACACAGCGGTCGTTTCGCACAAGAATAACAACAACGACAGCGAGCGGCTGGAGGAAGCCATCGAGGGCTGCGTTAACTATCAAGACGTGATGGACGACTGGCTGGAAGAGAACAGCCAATACGCAGACCAAGACCCGATGGACGCCTTCGAGGAAAGCAGGCTCGACAGCCTTATGGCTCAACTGGTTTGACTACGATTATTTAACAATTATATGTTTCCCTGCAGCGGCAGGGCAAAGGGCGCACGCAAAACTCATTTTTCAAAGGTTATCTAAAATTAGTTGTTTTTACCATGCAGTATGCGGAAACGACAGCGTGCGCCCTGCAACGGAAGGGCATCCACCAGCAGCAGGCAAGGGTGGTGTAGCAATCAACTGGGGTTCGAATCCCCAGCCTTCCACTAGAGTTAATTAAAAGATTATGTTGAACAATAAAAAGAACGAATTATGGAAAATGAAATTATTCAAGTGAGCGGTGGCGAAATGCTGGAAGCTATCAACCGCTCGGAGATTGACGGACAGATTGCAACAGCGCACAAGTTCCCGAGAGACATCATGCAATGCAAGAAGAACATGGTATCACTTGCAGCGATGGACGATGATGTGGCATACAACTGCTTCTATCATCTGGAGCGCACTAGCAAGGACGGAAAAACTACTGTTATCGAGGGTCCTAGCGTAAGGTTCACGGAAATCATTTCCGCATGCTGGAAGAACCTGCGCATCGCTGGCCGCATCATCGCAAACGATGGCAAGACCATCACGGCACAAGGCGTCTGCCATGACCTAGAGAGCAACGTTGCCTACTCTGTCGAAGTGAAGCGCAGCATTCTGACCTCGAAGGGCTACACCTTCTCGCAGGACATGCAGGTGGTAGTTGGCAATGCAGCCGTGGCCATCGCACAGCGTAACGCAATCTGCAAGGTCGTGCCGCAGGTCTTAATTGCAAGCGTAGTGAAGGAAGTGCAGGAAAAAGCACTCGAGCACATCAAGAAGGCTGGCGTGCCGAGCCAGTGGAAGAGCTGTGTAGCCTGCTTCCAAGTGTACCAGGTGACAGACCTTATGCTGCTTGACTACATCGGGAAGAAGTCAGCCGAGGAAGTCACGGCAGAGGACATTCAGAAGCTGGCCGGTGTGTACAACGCCATCAAGGAAGGTACGACCACAGTAGAGGAGACCTTCAAGAAGCCAAAGCAGCAGGAAGCAATCGCACAGCAGGCGCAGGCAGCAGCCGATGATGCAAAGAATAAGGCGCAGAAGGCAATGAACCGCAGCCAAGGCAAGACTGGCACAGCAGCGAAAAAGTAGTTTAGTTTATAAAGTTATAACGTTTGCCCGAACCGCCACTGCACAACCTATGGGGTGGGCTCCCATCATAACCTACCAAGGGAAGCCGTGGCAACTATTAAACATTCAGTAGAATTATGGCAGAAAAAGAAAACAAACAGAGACACAAGAGCACCATCGACAAGTACTTTGACAGAACCGCCAAGGCATACAAGACATGGGTCGAGGAAAACGAGGAAGAAAGAAATTTTCTACAGATTGCAGCAGAAGATAATGGGGATATAAGCGAAGAAGGTGGCAAAGGTTTCGATTTCCATATTGCCTATTCCGGAAAAGCCGATATCCTCGCAAGTGGACTTGTGCATTCAATGAAGAGGGATGAATTCGTTCGTCAGCTTATCATTGGAGCAGCGAAAATGTATTATACCGCAAACATAAAAATAAAAGACAATGAAGCAGATAATTAAATATAAAAGCAGAGAGGAGTGGTTGCAGAACCGCTCGAAGGGAATAGGTGCATCAGAGGCAGGTACAGTACTGGGACTGAACCCATGGGAAACGCCATACCAGTTGTGGAGACGCAAGAAGGGTATCGACCCACCAAAGGTTGAGAACTTTGCGATGGTTGCAGGACATCTGCTGGAGGATGCCGTGGCACAGTTCTTCAAGCGAGAGAGCCACTGCCACATCATCAAGGCGAGCACGGACGACTACACCATCACGAACACCGATACTCCGTATCTTCGTGTATCTCCTGACCGCACCTTCTGGAGAACCGGGGCAACGCACAACGAAGCGAGTAAGAGCATCCTCGAGTGCAAGACCACGCAGATGCAGATAGATGCAGACGACCTTCCGAAACATTGGTTCTGCCAGCTACAGATGAACCTCGGAGTTGGCGAATACAAGGATGGAGCACTTGCCTGGCTGACAGCAGGCAGGGAGTTCGGCTACCGTGACATCGACTTCGACCCCGAATTCTTCGGATGGATGAGGGACGAGATAACCAAGTTCTGGCTTGACTACATAGTGGGTAACCAAGAGCCGCCAGCCTACAGCGCACAAGACGTTCTCCTAAAGTCTCCTCTACATGTAGCTGGCAAGGAAGTGACCGCAACGAAGGAGATACTCGAACAGATTGCTAGGCTCAAGGAACTCAAGGTTCAGAACAAGAAACTGGAGACCGAGCAGGATGAGATTGAGGACAACTTGAAGCTGTTCTTCGGGGACGCAGAGAGCATCGTGGACGGAAACGGAAAGATGCTGGCAACGTGGAAAGCACCGAAGGCAAGCGAGAAGTTCGATGCCAAGGCTTTTCAGGCAGACCATCCTAAAGCGTGCGCCAAGTACATCAAGCAGGTGCAGGGAGCACGGAGATTGCTAATTAAGTAAAGGCAGGGCTTATGGCTAGCGTTCCTATATCAAAAACCGACCTAAGGAATATAATTCTCCAGTTAGGAAATTATATTTCCCTAGGTCGGGAAGTGACAGCACCTACCGACACAAGCCAGCGGAACAAAATCCGGATGGCCACCGTGCTCAAACGGAAGCTGGAAAAGAAATTATCATTATCAGAATAAAACATCATGAACGATTCATTCATCTTATACACATCAGACTATCAACTAATCGAGGGGCTGACGGACGAGCAACTCGGGCAACTGACCCGGGCACTCTTCATATACGCAAGGGATGGCGAGGTTGTCAATCTAGAACCAGTCGTACGTATGGCTTTCGTCTTTATCAAAGACAAGATTGATAGAAACCAGCAGAAGTACCAAAAGAAATGCGAACGTAATCGGGAGAACATTCGTAAACGATGGAATAAATCGAATACGAATAATACCAAAGAAAACGAACGTATACCAAACGATACAAGCGTATACGAACGTATACCAAACGATACGACACGATACCTATATGATAGTGATAGTGATAGTGATAGTGATAGTGATAGTGATAGTGATGCAAGTAAACTTGCAGATAATAATAAACCTTCTAAAGAAGGTATTCAGAGTGCATCGGTCAAGCCCGAAGCACCCGTTGGCGGCAAGGGTTCAAAATCTCAAAAGATAGACTATGCTGCCGTCAAGGAATACTGGAACCGCAAGCATGATGAGACGAAGAGTGCGATGCCGCCTATTACGCTCATGACCGAGAACCGCAAGGTGATGGTCAAGGCAAGGGTTCGTCAATGCAAGGGAGACGTGAAAACTCTGTACCGGGTAATTGACATTGCGATGGCATCTGACTTCATGAACGGCAACAACAAGCACGGCTGGCTCGGCAAGTTCGACTGGATATTCGGTAATGAGCAGAACTTCGCAAAGGTGCTGGAAGGCAACTTCAACAACGAGCCAGCCGCAAGCCAGCAGCCGCAATCGGCAGCAGTCAAGGCGCAGGATCCTGCGGCAACGGCAAGACCGAGCATCGGGGAACTCTACGAGCAAGCCAAGCACCAGCAGCCATCGAGCCAGCAGAGCCAAGACAACAAGTTCCGGTGGGTAATCCAGCAGAACCTCGAAGACTTGAAGAAGAACCCGAACAACAAGCCTGCAAAGGATTCGCTGACAAGATACTACGAACGTGGAGTTCTGCAGCGGCTGGGCATCGACTGGAAGCCCGAAAAATAACGGATGAGGGCAAAATCAGCCGCTCTGGGACGTTTTCACGCTTCGGGCGGTAAATTATAAGCAAACAGATTTTAAACGCTTAAAACAAAAGAATTATGGCAAAAGAAGTAATTGTAATTAATGAACCGTATGAAATAGCCAAGGATTTCGAGAAAGGTACATTGCTGAACGTTAACGGCAGATTATTGCAAGTAGTGTTGGATGATGATGTACCTGAACAGCAGAATACTTGCGATATATGTGCTCTTGATACTAAAGGGTTGACAGAATTTTGCCCTTGTGCAAGATGTAGCGATATTCACTTTAAAGAGATTAAAGACCATGAATGAGTTATTTTTCCGCGAATGCAGAGCCGCTGGGCTCGTATTCAAGACTTCGAACGATTGGTTCAAGTGGCTGACCGAAAACAGCTACGACATCAAGAAGCCGGTCGCAGAGCACGAAGGCTTCAAGTACAACATCTACGATGTTTGCATCAATCCGCACGTAATCGAGTATGCCGCAGAGGGTGCAGACAACTGGGGATGGAAGGTAATGACCGCCAATACACAGTTCGGCTGGATATGGGGCTACAGCATTCAGAAGGGAAAGCATTGGTACGACAGCCCGGTTGCCTACCCGAGTAGATATGACACTCTCAGCATCTTCTACGGTAATGAGAAGGAAGCAGAGCACGATGCCCTGACCTGCATCATCAGAGACCTCGAGAAGAATGCTGGAACCAAGAACACCAACCTCCTTCTCTGGGCGGCTAAGAAGAAGCGTGCAGACATCATTCATCCGCAGCAGGAACTTTTTAAATAGCGAAAAGATATGGTTAGACAACAGATAGGCTTTTTGATGATCGTAGTAGCAGCTACGATTGGTGTAATTGCATTATCAGCAATTACAGACACTATCCGGCAGTGGAAGACGCTGGACAAGGAAGGAAAGATAGGTGGCTGCGTAATGGTTGCGTTGCTCCTATGGGCGACATTCACGACAGCTGCGCTAGGTATTTTATTATAAACAGAAACAGTATGAAAAAGATAGAAATCATCACGGACGAACACCGACATCACGTATACGTTGGCAACACCGATTTCTGGCTCAATACCAAGGAACTGCTGGAACTTTATTTTAAACTCGGAGACGTTAAGTTATAAACAATAAAAAAACATTCAGACAATGGAACAGAAAGATATTGATATTTACGAAATACTCAAAAATGAAGAGTACGGTACAGAGTTGTACACACCTAAATGCGGAAGGGTGTGGCACAGTGGAATGGCAAACGACAAGGACAGTGCGAAAGCAATCTGGACTGAGGACGAAGCTGGAAGAGAACACTTTTTCGACAAGAACGGAAAAATCTATAAAGAAGGAGAAATTCTGCTCTTCCCTTCGAAACAAATGAGAGACTGGAGCAAGTTCTTCAAGAAGGGAGACGTGCTTGTCAGTAAAGACAGAGAAGTACATATTATCTTTGAGAAGTTTGAGGATGATACCTTCACAAAATTCAGAGGCAAGTATTATCTTTGGAAAGAATGTTATAATGAAGAAGTATTCCAAATGGAAACTTCTGTATTTGAGAAAGCCAGCGATGATGATACTCAAACCTACATCAATAACATCAATAAATGTTTTGGTGGCAAGTTGAACCGGGAAACCCTGGAGATTGAGAAGCCAGCGAAACCTACGTTTGAAATTGGCAAACTCTACGTTTTCAGCGAGGAAGACGAGGACGGAGAGTTGACAATCATAGGCGAACTTATCGCCAAGAACGAAAGCGAGGACACGCTGACATTCGGCAACCAGTATGAGATTGAGACCGAGAAGTTCGTGACCGACCAAACCTTCGACCTGCGTATCAGCGTTAACAAGGAACTTCGAGAAGCGACAGAGAACGAAGTCGAACTGTTCAACAAACATTACGACATCTGGAAGAATGGGAAGGAAGAGAAGGAGCAGCCAGCCTTCAAGACCTTCGACAAGGTGCTGGTAAGGGATGGAGAAGAATACGAGTGGCTTCCAGCGTTGTTTGTTCGTGACCGTGGAGAGGGAGCGAATTACAGATATAAAGTCTTGTCTTTACGCAGCGGAAAGCCAGCGGAATTCGCCTGCTGTATCCCATACGAGGGAAATGAGAACATCATATTCACTGACCACAACATCGATAACCTGCCATTCTAGGACGTATGGCGAGTGAATTATGCAAGGCTTGCGATGCCGGGCGAAACTGCTTAAATGGCATCTATTGCCCGGAGCGCAAGCAATATGTAGAACATCAAGTAATACTTGAATGCAATGAGCGATTTCGTAACAAGGGAGAAGAACAGAACGTACTACCAGGAACACCGGGAACAGATCCTCAGAGCCACGAAGGAGTGGCGAAAGAGAAACCGGGAAAAAACCGGGCGTATCAAAAGGAGTACTGGAGTAAGCACTACCGGAACTACGGTACAAAGAACCGGGTAGCCGACAGAGCGATGCGTGAGAGGAAGAAGCCGGACGTAGAGAAGGCTCTTTTAATGTTCAAGAATCCGCAGCAGGCAGCGCATCTGGCATGGCTGCTAGAAAACAAAAAGAATAATCGGTCGTGAGTTTAATAATAGAGTTTTTAACCAGCGAGGACAGAAGGGGATGGCTCCCTATCAAAACAAATAACTTATAACATCTTGAAATTAAGATATGAGAGCCGGAAACGCATCTCCCGAAGTCTGACAGCAAACAAAGAAAGCGAGGTGGTACATGAAGAAGTAAGAAAAAGAAATCGTTAGAAATTATGCTTTTATTCATTCGGCTGGAGGTGGAAGAAGGAAGAACCCTGCAACATATACATTTTGTTATTCATTTATTTTGCAAGCGCAGGCACAACTTCCGGAATCCCTGCCAGCTTTCTCTATCGCAACCGAAAAGAAGGGAAAGAAAGGGGTAGGGGAAAGATAGGGATAATGACGCATGTGTGTACGTATGTGCGCACGTAAAGGGTGTTGGATAATAAACTACATCAGCAAAACAAAATAAACGCTTATGCGTGAAATTCAAACGAAATAATTACTTTAAAGAAAAAAATGGAAAAAGGAACAGTTATAATTGGAATCGACCCCGACAACCTGGAAAGCGGAGTTGGAGCAGTCTTTGACGACAAGAAGTTTCTCGCCTACAAGATGAATTTTCCTTCATTGATAGATTACCTCAAGGCTATGAACGAGAGTTGCAAAAAGATTAAGGTCGTTATTGAAGGCGGCTGGCTCAACAAGAGCAACTGGCATGTGCTTAATCGGTTCATGACAGCAGTCAAGGCAGCAGCAATCGGACGCTCTACCGGAATGAACCATCAGACCGGAATCTTGATTGTCGAGTGCTGCAAACACTACAATATCCCCTGCGAAATCATCAAGCCACTAAAGAAGTGCTGGAAGGGAAAGGACGGAAAAATCACGCAGGACGAAATTGCTTACTTTATAAGCCCTGACGGTAAGATGCCGAGAATGAACCAAGACCAGAGAGACGCACTTCTCCTCGCATGGGTCTGTGCAGGATACAAGGTCAGAGTGATGCCGAAGAAACCGCAGACAACCCTGCAGAAGACCATCAGAGCCTTTGATGGATAAGATAAAAACGAAGTGTTGGAAAAAGTTAAAAGTGTGCAAAGAACAAACAATTAAAGCAAAAAAGTAGTATCTTTGCGCCAGTGTTTATTAGATAAGCACAAATTTCGAACTTAAAACAAGAAGAAAATGAAAACAGAAGAAATCGCACTATCGAGGGTCAGCGAGAATGAGGCGAACCCTAGAGAGATAAGTCAAGCGAACTTTCAGAAGCTTGTGCAGAGCATCATCGTGTTCCCAAGAATGTTGACCCTGCGCCCGATTGTTGTTGATGAGACCTTCCACGCATTGGGTGGCAACATGAGACTGAAAGCCTTGCAGCACATTGTCACGATGGACGAAGCAAGCATTCAAGTAAAGCTGGATGCAGAGCAGCGTCTGTCCGATGAGGAGCAAGCCGCATTGGTGGAGTATTGGCAGGGATGGCAGCAGCATCCAACAGTTACCGTGGTGAGCGCATCAGACTTGACAGAAGCACAAAAGCAGGAGTTTATGATAAAAGACAACCTATCCTTTGGTAACTGGGACTTCAACGACCTTGCGAACAGATGGGACAGCGCACAGCTTCAGAACTGGGGTATGCCAGTTTGGAACCCAGCACCAGTTGAAGCAAGCAGCACCAGCAAGTGCAAGAAGAAAGGCAAGGACGACCAAGAGGGCGACCCATTCGCAGGGGAACTACCTCCTGGAATCGAAGGGCAAGACTTAACTCCTGACGACTTGCCAACGATAATGGGCGATGGCGTTTTGCCACGTGAGAACGTAATCATTCACTACAAGCCAGCCGATGAGCCATTCCTTGCCAAGTTGCTGGGAGTTGATCATATCGACCGCATCGTCTGGAACTTTGATGAACTGAAACCAAGACAAGAAGGGAAGGAGGAAGACAATGGAGAAGAATAAAATCGAGAACATCAACCTGCACGACCTGGTGGAGAACCAAGACAACCCACGCAGCATTGAGCCACAGCAGATGCAGAAACTCGTTGAGAGTATTCTGACGTTTCCAAAGATGTTGCAGATGAGACCAATCGTCTGTAATGAGAACCGGGTTATCCTCGGAGGAAACATGCGCTTCCGTGCCCTGCTCAACATCGAGCAGATGGAAGACGAAGCTATCAAGAACGCAATAGAGACCGTTGCCGTGAAACTGACCGATGGAGAGAAGCAGCAGCTTTGCAGCCACTGGGAGAAGTGGAAGGCAGAACCGCAAGTAGAGGTTGTTATTGCTGACAGCCTATCAGAGGAAGAGACGGACGAGTTCATCATCAAGGATAACGTCTATTTTGGCAGCTGGGACGAAGAGAAGCTAAAGGGAGCATTTGATGTGGACGATATGCAGCGATGGGGATTGAACCCCTGGGAAATCCAGCAGGAAGCCACGACCTACGAACCAGCAGAGGACGAAGAGCAGCGCATCATCATCGTTTACCGCAGCGAGGACGCACAAGCCGTGGCAGATATGCTGGGACTTGACGCAATCGAGAAGCGCAACTTTGATGTGGACGAACTCAAAGAAAAAACCGAATAGTCGGAAATTTAGCGTTTAAGTCGGAGAAACGTTTGAAATGGATAAACTATCCGCTCTGAACAATTCAATCCGGCAGAGACGAAATTTAACAAAAATAACTCGAATATGAGAAAGACTTGTGTTTTTATCATTGGAACCAACGCCAGCGGAAAGAGCACCGTTGCCCGAAAGCTGATAGAAAGCTTTGGTGGCATTGAGAGCTACAAGGACGGAATAAGCAGCACCAAGGATGGAGTTGCATTTGCAGGGCGATATGATGTTAAGTACGGAGGTGTTGACAATCTGAACGGTACGACCATACTTCGTGACATCGTGAAGAAGGCACTGGAGAGCACCGACTGCATCATTTGCGAAGGAATGAGACTTAAATGCTGGGGTCCGAACTTGACGCACGCAATGTTCAATGCGGACAGACAGATTGTTATCTTCTTATACGCACCACTGGAAGAAATCCAAAAAAGGCTCGCAGAACGGTCGAACGGAACGTTGAGCAAGGATATTATCCGGGGACAGCGGGAATCGGCACACTCGGCAAAGAAATGGCAAACTGCGGGGTGTGACGTTGTAGCGATAGACACCACGAAGCAGACAGCAGACCAAATCGCAGACTTTATCATCAACAAAATAAATTCATGAGGATATGGCAGAACATTATGGCAACACGCCAAGAATAACATACGAGTTTCCCGACTGCTCAATGCCAATGGCTTTTGATACTTACAATAATTGCAGCTTTGGCTGTATGTATTGCTTTGCTCAGAACCAGCGAGGTATTGGCAGCGAGAAGAAGGAATACCTGCACAAGGAGGTTAAGGACGTGAGCGTTGAACGCATCAAACGAATGTTCATTGACCCAGACAAGCACGGTGGAGACTTTGCGCCATACATCAAGGCTCGCAAGGTTATGCAGTGGGGAAGCATGAGCGACCAGTTCGACAACTTCGAACGTAAGTACGGAACGACACTGGAACTTTTGCGTTTCTTCAAGGATATAGACTATCCGCTTTGCTTCTCGACCAAGGGAGCATGGTTCACCAAGGATGAGCGATACATGGACTTGATCAGAGGGCAGAAGAACTGGAACTTCAAGTTCTCAATAATCACCAGCGATGCAGAGAAGGCTAGAGTAATAGAGCGAGGGGTTGAAAGCCCACAAGCAAGACTGGAAGCCATCGAGCGCATCGCCAATGCTGGGGCAGGAGGGGCAACGCTGAGACTGAGACCCTTCATCATCGGAGTGAGCACGCCAACGTACCTCGACCTTATCAAGGAAGCATTCAACAGAGGGGCTACAGCTTTGAGCACCGAATTCTTCTGCCTGGAAACGAGAAGCCCGACATTGAGGGAATTGTTGCCTACCATCAGCAAGATGGCAGGTTTCGACATTCTCGCATTCTACAAGAAGTACAGCGTACAGTCCGGCTATCTGAGACTGAACCGCAAGGTCAAAGAACCGTTCTTCAGGAACATGAAGGAACTGTGCGACCAGCTGGGAATGCGCTTTTATGTATCGGACGCACACTTCAAGGAACTTTGCCACAACGGAAGTTGCTGCGGATTGCCGCAAACGTGGAACTACAGCAGGGGGCAGATGTGCGAAGCACTGAACATTTGCAAGCGCAAGGGATACGTGAGGTGGAGCGACATCAAGCTGGATGCAGAGAACCTTTTGAGGGCGAGACTGGAGAAGGCGATGAACCTGGGAACAAGAGAGAAGTACTCGAAGTATTACACGATGAGCGCAGCCGACTACATGAAGTGGTGCTGGAACAATCCGCAGGCAGCGCACTCGCCATACAAGATGTTCGAAGGGGCAATGTTGCCAGCTGACGAACGAGACAGCGAGGGAAACATCGTATACAAGTACAACGGAGCGAAATTTTAAATCAAGAATCGTATGCCACAAGGTAATAACAACAAGCATAGAGCGCAGAAAATCGACATCGAAAACCGCCTGCAGATTATCGCACCCCTATACCGAAGAGGATGGACGGAGCGAGAAATCACGGCAGAGGTTCGCAAGCGGCTCGACAGACCGAAATACAATCAAGCACACTGCGACATTCAGCGGTTATTGAAGGAGTGGAGGGAAGAGAGACTTACCGACACAGACGAGAAAATAACCAGCGAGGTGGCAAGGTTGAAGCTGGTGATACGTGAAGCGTGGGAAGCCTGGGAGAAGTCCAAGGAAGACTACCACGAAAAGACAGCGACCCAGCAGGGACTGCCAGTCGTAGATGAGCGAGGAAAGCAGATTTCCATCGAGACCGTCAAGGCGATAATGTACGATGCCGAGAAGCGAGGATTCGGAGAACCACGCTACCTCGACATCATCATCAAGGCAGAGACGCAGATTTGCAAGCTGCTCGGACTTGATAAGGTCGTGCTCGACCTGAACGCAGGATTCCAAGGCGGCATCGAGGTACGCTACATCAACTCGGGACACCAGTGTGCATCCAGCGAGCAGGAAGTAATCGAGCGTGAGGGATTGGATAAAGAATAATTTTACCATAATTTTGTTTTAAGTTTTATTGTTTGTAAGAATGGCACTATTTGACGTTATTGGTGAACTGTATGACCCGAATGCGGACGTGAAGCCAAGGTTTCTCGTAAACCAGGGCGGCACGTCCTCGGGGAAGACATACACCATCATGCAGCGTCTTATAGTGCTTTCTTTTGAGCACCCCATGGCAATTATCACGGTGTGCGGTCAAGACCTCCCGAACTTGAAAGTGGGAGCCATGCGAGACCTCGACACCATCCTGCACACAAGGGCAGAGTTGCTGGACTGGTTCAAGAATAACAAGAGCGACAGCAGCTACCGAGGAAAGAACGGCTCCATCATCGAGTTCAAGAGTTATCAAGATGCGCAGGACGCAAAGAACGGTAAGCGAGACTATCTGTTCGTGAACGAGGCGAACGGTGTGCCATACGAAGTATTTTGGCAGCTGGCCATCCGAACACGTAAGCAGGTATTCATCGACTACAACCCTTCTGCAAGGTTCTGGGTACACAACAACATCATCGGCAGGGATGACTGCCGCTTGATCCTAAGCGACCACCGAAACAACCGATTCCTGACTGAGCAGGAACACAAAAAGATTGAAGAGATTGACGACCCCGAACTGTGGCGAGTTTACGCAAGAGGACTGACCGGAAAGATAACCGGGCTTATCTTCACCAACTGGGGCATCGTTGACAAGCTGCCACCAAGGGATGAGTGGAAGATGGAATGCAGGGGTATGGACTTCGGATTCACCAACGACCCAACTGCGCTGGAGCACGTTATATTGGCGCACGGAGAGTTATGGGTGGATGAAGAAATCTACCAGCCTGGAATGACGAACGATGACATCGCAGACCGATGCAAGGAGCAAGGACGGACGAAACGAGACCTTATCATTGCGGATTCGGCAGAGCCTAAGAGCATTCAGGAGATCCACAACCGAGGGCTGTGGATAATCGGCAGCACCAAGGGAGCGGACAGTATCAACAACGGTATCGACATCTTGAAGCGTTTCCGCATCAACATAACAAGACGCAGCCACGGCATCATCGGGAACATGCAGCAATACAAGTGGAAGAAGTCAAGGGATGGAGAGACCACGAACCAGCCTATAGACGCATTTAACCACGGCATAGACGCAATACGATACGTAGCCTTGAAGAAGTTATCCGTAGCGAGCCATGGAACGGCTAGGGCGCACGTATTGAGACAAAGATAACGACAAAATTATAAAGCGTATGGATAATAACACTACATTCAAGTACTGGCTGGCAGTTGCTAGGCACACCAGCTATAAAATCGGCAAGCAGCCACGACCAGCTTTCGTTGGAGGAAAGCAAGTGCCCGACAATCTCAACCAGCTATCCATCGGGCAGCTGATAGACCTTTCCCAGCTATCAGACAGCGAGGAAAGTCTGTATCAGATAGTGACAACCGTCCTCGGTCTGAGCCACAAGGAAGTGGAGCAGGCTAGGGCGGTTGATGTCGTTATGCTCATCGGCTGGGTAACAGCAGAGGTCGAGCGCATCAACAAGCTCTTCGAGAGCACAGACACAGCGAAGCCAACGAGACTGGAGAAGGAGGCAGGCATCGATACCCTGCGGTTCGGACTGTTCGGCATGCTCGACTGGTACGCAGTAAGGATGGGAATCAGCGACCACGACCAAGTATTGAAGACCCCATGGCTTCGCATCTACAAGTGCATGGAGATGGACAACAAGAGAAGCGTGTACGAGCGGAACCTGCAGAAGTTGCAGGCAGAGGAAATGAAACGTAAATCTAGATAATTATGGCAACAATCAGAGAAACATTAAAGCAGTTGGCAGCAGACACGCTGCCAGACTACACCTACCTATTCGAGGACTGGGACACAGCAGACACCAAGCTGGAGAAACTGAACTATCCGGCAATCGTCTGCATCATCCCAGCCAGCGGCACGACAGAGATACGCAACGGCAGAGTATACGACACCGTGAACGTTGCCCTGGCTTATCTCGACACCGTACCGAGGGCAGCGGATGGAGAAGACAACGGAGAGTGCATCGACCGAATGAAGGTGGCAGGGGCAAGGATGATACGAGCCATCAACCAGTCGCACCAGTTTGAACCACTGGAAGGGCAGCAGTACTACGAGACCATCATCGAGCGGCTGAGCACGATCGTGTCGGGCGTGATGTACTCCCTGCAACTGACACAGAGCATAGGAGGGTGTGAGGTATGAGCAAGGGAGGCATTCAATTCGACCCCAAGGCGGCATCGCTTATCATGCGTGAGGAAGTGGAGAGAGCACGGCAGCTTATCATCAACCACATACGTATCAACGGACAGAACGCATCAGGACGAACGATAGCGAGCCTTAAAGTGGAGCAGCCCAGCGAGGACGAAACCATCCTCTGGGGACACAAGCCATTCGGGGTTCTCGAGACCGGACGAAGGGCAGGAAAGATACCATACGGCTTCCGTGGCATCATCCGGCAGTGGATGAAGGACAAGGGACTGCACGGCAGACCTATCCCCTACAAAACCAAGCGGCAGCACAAGTACACTCCACAAGAGCGTGGCGACATGAGCATGGCAGGGGCAATCGCCCACACCATTGCCAACAAGGGTTCTAAACTGCACCGGACGGGCGGCAGGGCTGACGTATACAGCAACGTTGTGCCCGACACGATGAAGCGGCTGGGGCAGCGGCTTATTTTCTTAATCCACCAGTCGGTGGGAAGTATCAAACTTGACAATTAGACGGTATGAGACAGACAACAACAAACAATATCACGATTCAATACCCGGACGCTGTAGGCTTCGCATTCTTGCCTTGCATCATCAAGGCAAGCGGATCGGGTGTTGCGAGCATCGAGGCAACCATCAGCAGGGAGAGCAAGACGTACACGTACAGCGTGGAAGCGTTTGCGGACAATTGCATCATGGACTACCGGGAATATGTGCAGGCACTCTTCGATGGCATCAGCTTCGGAAACATCGACTACAGCAGGGAGAGCCAGAAGAGCAACATCGGGGCAGCGTTCGATGTTTCGGTGAAGGTCAAGAACAGCGAGGGGAGCGACCTTGCTACATTCAGCTACACGACCTTCTACGTGTGGGGAGCGATGAGGGCAGGCGAGACGTGGAACGGATTCAAGAGGCTCACTTGGTTCACGCATTTCCCATTCTCCTTTGGTCTTTATACCAATGCTGCTTCCCAGATACTTGTCGGCTACGAGGGAGCACCAAACAAGTTAGTTAAGCCGGGCATCGCTGGCATCGTGGACATCAATGCCAGCGTTCTGCCAAGCGCTGCGAGGTACTGGAACATCTACGACTACGATGGAAAGATAGAGCAGGGAACGTTCACGGACGTTTTCGACCTTACCTTTGCGATGGCGAGCGGTGGCAAGCAGTCTCTCCTTGCAAGGATAGAAAGAAACGACACGGAGAAGGGCATTTATCTTCGGTGGGTTGACCGACACGGCTTTTACCGTTACTGGCTCTTCACGCAAGGCGATGAGAGCAGGGCGATAAGCAGCGACACCAGCTTCATTCGCAACAACCTAGGAGGGTATGACGATACGATATTCGGCTACCTCGGAGCGAACGGCAGAAGGCAGGGCTACAGCAGGGAAGACACCATACCGCTTTGCGCACCATTGGTAGACAGCGAGACGTTCGATTTCCTGCAAGACCTAGCCAGCAGCCCGGTCGTGGATATGTACCTCGGTGGCGACAAGTGGCAGAGTGTGACAATCAAGGCAGGAACCTACACCAAGACAACAGCAGAGTTGCAGGATTTCGTCTGCAACATAGTTATTAACAATACACAGATTCAGCAGCTATGACAGACCAGCAACTTTACATAGACGGTGTTCTTATGGATATGAGCGAGGAATCGGCAATCACGCTCGACATCAAGAGCAATCTTTTCCGTGATATTACGAAAATGACCGCCAACACAACATACACCATCAACCTGCCCAAGACAGCGCACAATATGGCTGTGCTGGAGTTTGCAGGGAAACCGAGCACCAGCAGCAAATACCCCTATATCTTCCACACAGCACGATATTTCCGAAACGGACTTGAGATTATCCACAGCGGAAGGGCAAGCGTTCTGAGCGTAAAGGAAACCATCGAAATTTCGATTTATTGGGGATTGTTTCAAGCATTGGCAACGCTGCAATCGTCCGACTTGAAGCTGAACGAGTTGAATTGCACAAAGCATCTGCGGTTCGCCAAAAGCAACAGCTACGACACCTACGAGAAGGCAATAGCGGATGGAGTATTCTATGGAAGATACGAAACGGCAGTGGCTAAGACATCAAGCGATGAATGGATGGGATTCGACCAAAACGTGGGAGGGAACAGCGACACGACATACTCACTCGTTGAAGGTAAGATAAGAACTGGAACAGAAATCGGAAAGTATGTATCGGGCGAAGTTTTGACCGATGAGACATACCAGTGTGCAATCATACCTTTCGAGGCTGGAATGAGAGCCACCATCAGCAAGGTTTTAGGCAAGGGACAATTCCGGACATGGGCAATACTCGACACCAACAAGAACGTTATTAGCCTTGCCGATGATGCCGGAAAGACTGAGTCAGAGACCCGTCCGGTGTTGTTTGCTCCTGATCCTATTCTCGGAATGTTCGTGAGTGCAGGAGCGTGCATCGCCAATCTCGAAACGAGCGTTGCCATGGAGACAATATCCATCAGGGTTCGGGCAGAGAAGGCTGGCTCTGTCGAATACGGAGCACTCGATACGAAGACAGGAGAGACAACACCATGGGGAACGTATGAGGTTGCAGCCGGAGAAACAGAAATTAATGTGGTAAAGAGCAAGCCTTCCGGTCTCCTCGTATACATTAAGCCTTCGGTAGATAAGATGATAGGTAAGTCGATGAGCACGTCTGTGGCGGCTTATTATCTCTCGGACGGTAAGTTATCCCAAGTGCAGGCGAGCGGAGAGTACAACGTTAAATATACGAGCGAGAGCATGCCAATTGATGTAGACCTGCAAGCACCAGCAACAGCGGTATGGCTTATCATCAACGCCATTAAAGCATACAGCACTGGCACGACTATTCTTGTTAAGAGTAAAAGCGAGACGGAGAGCAATGCGAGAGCGAGCACCCGTACGTTTGATGGAAGCGGCTCTTTTGGTGGAGGTGGCTCTTTCGGTAGTTCCTGGAGCAATGGAACAATCCAGCCAAGCGTTACGGCACAGTATATCCTAGACCTCGTCACGGCACAGACTGGTGTGGCATTCGGCTGGAGCAATCAAGCGAAAGAAATCATAAAGGGGCTTGCTGTACCGCTGATTACAAGGAAGGCAGATGCGCAGACGGTTGTAGGCAGCTTGGAGGGCACTTTTTTCCAAACAGAGAGCCTAGGTATTCTCGACTTCCAACCAACGAGCCTATCGGAGGTATTCGATGGGCTGGAGATTGGGCACAGATACAGCCAGCTGAATGTTAATATTGCCTGCAAGATGATTTTTGACGTTCAGATGAACTGGTCGTGGGACGCATCGAAGGTTACACCTAGTGGGTACAAATCATGGAGTTTTGGAGAGGGGAGCACTGAGTGGCAGGCATTCTACTCATACCCACCAAATTATATCGAAATGAAGGTTAAGCACAAGAACGATGACGGAACTTGGACGGAAACTCCATATATTGCAGGGTTGCAGCAGGATGAGACTTCTGGAAAATATGTGACTGATTATGAATCGGATAAGGTAAACGGCAGATTCATACACCTTGTAGCAGGACGAGGGGAGATAGATTTGGAAGAGGGCGACATCGTAACCTTCGAAATGAAGCACCCGAAAAATCGGGCATTATTTGGATTGAAGTGCTACAACGGACGGTTGACTGCCAGCATCAAGCAGAGCGATGAAGTACCCTACGGAGGAAATTTCCCTATCGGCAAGAACCTGCCCGACATCAAGGTAACTGACTTCTTGAAGTGTATCTGCATTCTGACATCAACATTTCCAAGCCAGCGGTTTATTGGTGGAACACTTACGTTTGCCGACATCGTGAACCTTTGGGAAGCCAAGGCGCAAGCGGTGGACTGGACGAAGAAACTCATCCCGAGCGAAGCCAGCAACCATCCAAGGCAGACCGATTTCAGTGTTGAGGACTACTGCCAGCACAATATTTACAGGTGGAAGGAAGACGACACCGTGTATCAGCAGCACGATGCGGATATGACTATAGACAACAAGACGCTGGAGTATACGCAAGACGTCTGTACGCTACCATTTGCAGCCACGGACGGAAACCGCATACCGATATACGAGTGGGAGAGCAAGCAATCCACGTTTGGCAACACAACGTACACCAGACAAGTCGCAACGAAATACAAGGCATGCAAAGACCGAATAGTGAACCTGACGAAGAACGATGCCGGCTATGCGGAATTGGCTTTCAACATCGACCTTCAGGACATCTTCGACAACAAGCTGGAGAAGTTGAGAAAGACGGTGGCGAACCCACACCATATTGTGGAGCGGTTCAACCTTTCCGATTTGGAGATACTGAACTTTGACGAAACGAAGCCAGTGTACCTTGCCCAGTACGGAGCGTATTTTGCGGTTTTAGAAATCAAGACAACAAGCAGCGGATATTGCGAGGTTACAATGATTGAGTTGAACAACTAAAAAGAACGAACTATGGTAAGTGAAGACAAACAGCAGATTCTTGACATCAAGGTCAAGTACGAGGATGCAATCTATGGCATCATCAGATACAAGGAAAAGATAGACCAGTTGAAGGCAAGCATCAAGGACTTGCAGCAGCAGGAGAAAGACAAGACCATCACGACAAACGAAATGAAGGTTCAGACGGAAGCCATCAACGCAACCATCAAGGAGTATCAGTACAACGTGCGTGCCCTGCAGAAGGAGATCCAGAACAACGTGCGCACAGAGAACGAGCAGGAGGGCAGCTTGAAGCAGCTGCGTGCCCAGCTTTCCAATGCCACCAAGAAATACGATGAAATGGCGAAGGCAGAACGTGAGGGAGCGAAGGGGCAAGCCCTAGCCCAGCATATCAACGAGATAACTGACAAGTTGAAGTTGGCTGAGGAGGAGACGCAACGATATTATCGCAACGTTGGCAATTACTACAACTCGATGATGCAAGCAGCAGATGACCTGCAGGGGACGGAGTTCTTTGGTATGGATATTGTCAATGATACCGAGGTTAGCAACATCATCAAACTGGCGCAGAATATGGATGGACTGACAGACAAGCTGAAGGCGTTCGGTAAGACCGCAATCGGCTTGGTTATGAATCCATATTTTGCTGCACTCGCTGGCGTTGTCGGTGTTGGTATGACATTCAAGTGGTTCTATGACTACAACAAGGGATTGATGGAAGCCACACGACTGACAAAGGAATTCACCGGGTACACCGGGGAAGCATTGGAGACGATGAGGAACAGCATCGCAGCAACAGCCGATTCGATGGGCAAAGATTTCAATGACGTGCTCGCAACAGCTGACAACCTCATGGCGAACTACCACCTATCGGGAGAGGAAGCGATGAAGGTTATCAACGATGGCTTTGCAAGCGGTGCAGACCTTTCGGGCGATATGCTCAACAAGATTCAGCAATATGCGCCTACCTTCCACGATGCAGGTATCGGTGCAGACCAGCTTGTGGCGATATTGCAGCAGACCCGAAGCGGCATCTTTAGCGACAAGGGTCTAGACATCATCGATATGGCTAGCAAGAAAATTCGTGAGATGAGCAGCGGAACGGCTTCAAGCCTTGACGCTATCGGCATTTCATCAAAGCAGGTGCAGCAAGACCTAGCCAACGGCACGAAGAGTACCTTCGATGTTATCCAAGAGGTCAGCACAAAGATGAAGAACTTCGGAGCGGACAGCCAGCAGGTGGGCGATGTTCTGAAAAACGTCTTCGGAAAGCAGGGAGCGCAAGCAGGTATTCAGCTCATCGAGCAGCTAGACACGATGACAACAGACATCGAAGAAGTGAAGAAGCAGACCGGAGAGTGGGGAGAGACGCAGCTGGAGAACATCAAACTGCACAAGGAACTGAACAGCTACCTTTCGTCAATGTTCGATATGAGCCAGCACGGATTCGAGGAGATGATCGAGAAGGGCAAGATGTTCGGCACAAAGATTCTCATACAGATAATGAAGGGCTTGTTCAACACCATCAACTACTTCATCGACTGGTACAATGAGAGCCTTCTTCTTCGAGGAATAATCAATGCAATCGGCATAAATTTCCGCTTGATGTGGAATGCAATAAAGCTCGTATGCAATCTAGCAATAGACGCATTCAAGAGGATGGGCTTTGCAGCAAAGGGTATGCTTGATATTCTTGAAGGTATTGTTACATTCGACCTATCCAAGGCACAGAAGGGATTCAAGGAGATGTTCGACATTTCCGGCACTATCAAGGAAGCATGGCACGACATCAAGAACGCTGGCATAGAGATAGGAAACACATTCGCAGACGGATTCGAGAACACCGTCCATGGAAGACTGAACCACCTGAAATTAGCCAACCTGGACGGTGGAGCGACCAGCAGTGAGCCAACAAACGGAAACAAGGGAACGACACCAGCAGCCAAGGGCAGCACTGCCAAGACAAAGGCACAGATAGCCAAGGAGAAAGCGGAAGCCAAGGCAGAGGCAGAGCGCAGGAAGAAGCAGGAAAAAGAATTGCAGGCGCAGATTGCACTTATCCAGTATCAGTACAACGAGCAAGTAATGGACGCTAAGAAGCGATACCTTGCAGGCATGTACGACAACGAACGAGACTACAACAACGACCTCGAACAGCTCGAGAAGAACATGGTAGCGAGGAGCATTGACGCATACGTGGCGGCAGGGCAAATCGGAGCAGACAAGGCGCAAGAAATGCAGGCAAAACTTCTCGACATCATGATTAAGGCGAAAGCGGACTTGAAGAACCAAGCAAAGGAGATTGTGGACGAGCTCAACAAGGAGTTCGAGGATGCAGAGAAGGCTCGCAAGGATGCGGACATCATGAACGGTGGCACTGGAGAGGAAGACGATGCAGCCAAGCTGGAGAGATACAAGGCTTTCCTTCAGAGCAAGATGGACGCCTACAAGGACTATGCAGCCGTGCAGGAGCAGCTACAGAAGGATTTGAGCGATTCCGAAGTCAAGGAGCAAGAGGAAGCCAACAAGAAAAAGGCAGCTTTGACGGAAGAGCAACTGAAAATGATGAGCGACATGATACAGACCATGGGAGACGGTCTGTCCGAGTTCTTTGAGAGCGAGGATAAATCGCTGCACTCATTCCTCAAATCTATGCTGACATCAATACTTGACGCAATCGAGATAGCTGTTAACGCTTACTATGCTCAAATCCTCGCAAAGGAGATTGCAAGCAAGTCGTGGGGAGGTGTTGCGAGTGCAGCAGCATTAATGGTACTTATCAAGGCAGCCTTTGCAGGAGCAAAAGCACTCGTCAAGGGCTTCTCCACTGGTGGCTACGTCCAAGGCTCGGGCACTGGAACCAGCGACAGCATCCCGGCAAGGCTTTCCAATGGCGAGAGTGTAATGACCGCCAAGGCGACATCGATGTTCAGCCCTATATTATCCGCATTCAACCAGCTAGGCGGTGGTGTTCCTATCGTAGCCAACAACGGAGGCAGCAACATCGGCATGGATATGCTGGCGGCAGCTGTAGCTAGAGGGTATCAGATGGCTCCACAGCCAGTAGTGAGCGTTGAGGAAATAAACCGCACCCAGCGGAGAGTGCAGACGATAGAGAATATCGGCAGGTTCTAAGGGTTGCAGTTATTTCATCAAGATTTGCGTTCTGAGCGGTTTTCGCTTGAAGGTGGTAAAGTTACACACCCAAGGCAATAAAAGCCGCTTAGAGGGCAAAATTTGGGCTTGTTTAGAAAAATTAACTGCTTACGAGATAAACATGCCAAAAATAATCGTATCTTTGCAGCGTTTTAAAACTTAAAAATAACGATTCAATGGCAAAACTCAGAATATACAACGACATCGACAGCCAAGACAACAAGTTCTGGTATCAATGGTGGGGAGGTGATTGCGTATGTTTTCAAGACATAGATGCTTTTGCAGCAAGCATACCGAAAGATGATGATACCATCGATATGCGCATCTTCTGCAATGGCGGCTCGGTGGTTGAAGGCTGGGCAATCTACGACCGACTGAGACAGAGCGGCAAGAAGATTTCCTGCACCGTAGAGGGCAAGGCAGCATCCATGGCAACAATCATCATGCTCGCAGCACCAAAGGAGAGCCGCAAGGCATACGAGAACGCTGCCTTCCTGCTGCACAATCCGTGGGTTCCTGGCTGGGGGTTGGGCGACCAGCTGAACGCAAAGGACTTGAAGAACCTGGGCGAGGAAATGCAGATGTGGCAGGATAAGATGGTGGACGCATACGTAGAGCGGTGCGAGTGCGATAGGGAAGAGATTCAAACCCTGATGGATAAGGACATCTTCATCAACACCAGCGAGGCTTTGCGCCTAGGTCTTATCAGCAGCACCGTTTCAGCACTCAGCGCAAGCGCATCAAAACGCAACATAGAAAATTTTATTAATTCAAAACAAAATCCAAAAGCAATGGAGAAGAAAACAGAAGTAAAGGCTTCTCTCCTCGACCAGATTCTCGCCAAGTTGGGCGTGAAGACACTGGAGGAAGCAGAACAGGCGGTGGCAGAGCCACAAGCCAAGGCAGAGCCACAAGCGATGGAACTCAACACAGCAGACGGACAGACATTGACCGTTGAGCGAGAAGAGGGAGATCCACAGGTTGGCGACAAGGCAAGTCCGGACGGAACGTTTGAAATGCCAGATGGCAAGACAATCGTTGTCGAGGACGGTGTAATTACCGACATTCAGACCGCAGGCAATGAAGGCGGTGAAGGCAATGAAGGCGGTGAGGGCGGCAGCGCATCAAGCACCGATGACGAAACCGTAGCCAAGTTGAAGCAGCAGGTAGCAGCACTCAAGCAGCAGTTGAACGACACCAAGGCACAGCTGGCAGGCGCACAGAAACTCGCAAAGAGCAAGGAAGACATGCGCATCCTGAATGCCGTGAAGATGGCAGGCGGTGCGGAGAAGGTGTTGGCAGGCTACAGCAGCCACTACCAGCCAGCGCAGCGACAGCCAAGCGGCAAGGGCGCAGGCGACAACGTGAACGCTGTCGAGGAAGGCAAGAACGCCATCAAGGAGAGACTTGCCAAGCTCCACAGAAAGGGCAAGAAGTAACAAAGTATTAACCCATTAAATCAGAAGAAAATAATGGCAGGATTTACAAAACAGCAACTCGAGAACCTTAAACTCGAGCCAGAGAACCTCGCAAGCATCAAGGATGCCGTGCAGGAAACCTTCTATAACGATGAAGACTTCTCTTCATTCGTGAACATTCAGAAGGTCAAAGAGAAAGACCCTATCGCTCTTCTCGGAGAGATGGAAATGGTAGGTAAGAAGGGTGGCGGTTGCGACCCTACCTATGAGGAGAAGGGTATCGCAAATTCTCAGAAGCGTTGGGAACTCGGACAGTGGGAAATCCCTCTCAAGATTTGCTACGAGGCATTGAAGGGAACCATCGCAGAGTATTCGTTAAAGACTGGTACAGCCATTGGCGACCTCACCAGCACCGACTTCATGACCATCTATGCAGATGCACTCCAGCGAGCCATGCAGCAGATGATTTGGCGTTTCGGCTGGCTTGGCGACAAGGAAGCAACACTGGCAAGTGAAAAAGGTGGCGGTGGCGGCAAGCTGACGGCAGGCTTAGATGTCAGTAATTTCAACGTCTGCGATGGTCTGTTCAAGCGCATCTTTACAGCCACAGCGACAAAGAACCATACCACCATCGCAGCCAACAGCGAGACCACGGCAGCATTGCAGATTTCTGCATTGCGCAAGAGTGGTGCGGCTACTACACTTGTAGACACCATTTTGATGGATGCAGACACACGTATCGTTGACGACAGCGATGCCGTATTGCTCATGACACGCTCGCTTGCTGACGCATTGACCTACGACCTCAAGAAGACCTACCACGACATTATGCCATGGGAGAAGTTGTTCGATGGCTTCGAAGTAGCGACCTACAACGGAGTGAAGATTGCACGTGTCGGCATCTGGGACAGAATGATTAAAGCATACGAGAAGGGCGCAACGACAGTCAACCTTCCACACCGTGCGGTATTCTGCAACCCTAAGCACCTTATGATTGGTACAGACGCAGACAATCTCATCAGCGACCTCGACATCTGGTTCGACCAGAAGGAGCGCAGAAACTATCTCTATGCTACTGGTAAGATTGGCACGGCTCTCCTCGAAGAGGACATGATCCATGCAGCTTACTAATCGCTCCAAATTTTCAGTTTAGTATTAAGTTATTTTGACAATCCTCAACACCCACAAAACGGTGTTGGGGATATAACAATTAAAAACGAATTAATATGACAACAACTTGCGAGAGCCTTATCGCCCAGGACATCATCATCCCTTGCGAAGACCAAGTTACGAAGGGACTGGAGGGCGATGGACTTATCATCAACCGAGACGACATTGACTTCACCAAGTCTGCTGTCGTTGGTAATACAATTAGCACATTGGTCTTGAAGACTGGCAAGAAGGCATACGCCATCCGGCAGGAAGGCAGCAAGCCATTTACTGGAACCAAGACCGAGTTGACCGTTGGCACGTATCGCAACAGCTGGAAGAACACCGTAGCAGTCGTGGTATTAGCTAACACACCTGACGTTTGCGCCAATATCATTGACGGACTGGCAAACGGAAAGTTCGTTATCATCCTTCGCAACCTATCAAAGGGAGCGGACGGAAAGGCAGAGTATCAGGTATTCGGATATGCGCAGGCACTGAAGGCAAGCGCAGGCGAAAACGACAAGTACTCGGACGATACCGAGGGCGGCTGGCTTATCACGCTGGAAGAGGAGAGCGTACCAAAGGCAGCTTATTTCTTCTTCGACACCGACAGCGAGACAACAGCAGCCAAGTACGCCAGTCTGACAACAGCAGCCGTAGGAGGTTAAGCCATGACCTACGAGGAAGCAACAGCCAAGGTCGAGGAGTTGAAGGCACGTTTCGACAGCCCCTTTGATGCAACCGACAAGGCAGTAATCGAAACTCTATATTTCGAGGTAACACGGAAGCGGTTTGTTCCGACAACCTGCCAGCAGTGTTACCACGATGCTTTAATCGAAATTTATCTAAAACTCAAAAAAGAAAAGGCAATGCCAAAAACATGTAATTACGCAATGAAGGCAGGTTTCATCATTTCCTGCCCGGACTTCTACCATGGTAAGATTTTCACTAATGAGAACCTGACAGACAAGGTAGCGCATGAATATCTGACGAAGTACCCACACATGGAGAGTTACTTTCAGAAGATACCCAGCGAGGAACTCATCGAGAACAAGCAGCCGCCAGCAGGCAGCGACAGCGGTGCAGATGATACCACTGGGAAAGATCCTGCCGAAAAAGCAGCAGGCAGCGACAAGAAAAAAGACCTCGACCAAGCCGAGAAAGCAGGCAAGGAAGAGTAACAAAACAACAAGTAAAACGACACAAGCAGTATGAACGTTAAGACAGTTAAGAAGCCAAAGCGAAGGGTTGATATTGGCTACGTCAGCCGATTCAAGATGCAGGCATACGGATATGATAATCTATATCCGCAGGACCTCGCACGCATCACGGAAGCCAGCGGAACGGCAATGCTGTGCCTTAACCGATATGCCCGATTCATTGAGGGCTACGGCTTTGATAGCGACATTCTAGCAGCGTTAGCGATGAACCAGCTAGGGGACACGGCAGACGATTTGCTTCGGAACGTAGCGCAAGACCTTGCGAGGTTTGGAGGCTTTGCCCTTCATGTAAACTACAACGTTCTAGGGCAGGTGTCGAGCGTGAGCCACGTACCCTTTGAGAATTGCCGACTGGAAGAGACAGACGACAAGGGGAACGTGGCGCACGTCTTGCTGCATCCAGACTGGGAACAGAAGAAAACGAGGAACGGAAAGCGGTTGATGGTGAACGAGAAGACCATCGAGCGCATCAACGTCTTCAACCCCGACCCCGACACCGTCCTTGAACAGATTGAAAACGCAGGAGGCATCGACAGCTACAAGGGGCAGGTTCTGTGGCAGAGCCTAGACGGACAGTTTATTTATCCTACAGCCAGCTATGATTCAGCCATCACGGAGATTTCGACCGATGAGGGACTGGGGAACGTGAAGATGCGAAACGTCCGCAACAACTTCCTCGTATCATGTATGCTCGTAACCAAGAAGGGCGTGCCGAAGTTTAACGAGGAAGGCGAAGAGGTGGAGAGCGGACAAATGATTTCCGATGAAGACCTTTTGCAGTTCCAAGGGGACGAGAGCACAGCGAAGATTCTTGCGGTCGAGGTTGAGAACGAGGAAGATGAGCCGAAGGTTGTGGCTTTCCCTACGAAGAACTTCGACAAGGAGTTTTCCGTAACTGACAGCAGCGTTATCGAGCGCATCTATGCACAGTTCCATCAAGAACTCTTCTACTCAATCCGTATTGGCAAGCTGGGATTCAGCGGACAAGTTATGCAGGACGCTTACGAATACTATGCCGGAGAGGTAACTACCGAGCAGCGTTTCATCGAGCGAGCCTTCAAAAAGATTTTCGAGAACTGGCACGATTCTGCCATTCAGAACCTAGACCCCAAGCTGCAGCCGCTGAAGTATATCAGCAGCGAAGCGGCAGGAAACAACACGATAGATTAATTGATTGAGCCTATGGGAGGACAGACAAGAAAGCAACTTATAACGGTTGAACAGTTCCGGAAACTGGCACGACCGACCAGCACACACCTAGATGAGGATGAAGTGAACGCATACATTCGTGAATGCGAAGACAGCTTCATTATCCCTGCTATCGGATATGAGAGGTTCAAGGCTTCCATCGGTCAAGGTGATTTCGGAGATTCCGTTCTTCCGGGATTCAACGCAGATACCTTCATTGACGGTGGCGAATACTCTGCTGGTGGTAAGGATTCGAGCGGCAAGGATATCAAGGTCTTGAAGTATACGAGCGGAATACGTAAATCGCTTGCATATTTCGTGTATGCGAAGATATTACGCTCGGATGGTACAATTGTCAGTCGGAGCGGTGCAATGCGTCACAGAGACGATTATTCAGACCATGTTCAAGATGTATCGAGCAACAAGCAATACAACGACATCATGGATATGGCAGAAAGATATTTATCAGATGCACTCGAATACCTCAAGGCATTCACCCAGAAAGGGGAAGTGAAGGCACAGCGAGGAACGAGGGCGCATGTTCACGCAATAGGAGAATAAAGCGTATGGCAGACATAACTATCAAGACAATTTCCCAAATGCGGGAGGTGGCTCAAAAGGTCAAGAACGAGACGGAGGTCGGTGGTAATACCGCAGACCGTGTCGGAGGGCTTTTCGAGGACATCGTAAACCATATAGGGCAGCATGAAAACAGACTTGTCGTTCTCGGAGAGAATGAATATAATTCCATCAACAAGGACGAAAGCAAGATTTATTTTGTCTATGAGGAGGAATAGGTATGATTCGGGCATTTGGGCATGACATCGCTATAATACTAGCCAAGGGCAGGATTATTGCAGCAGTATATCAAGGTACGAAACTAGTTTGGCAGGCGGTTCGCTCTTGCTTCGGGAGTGGTCGTTGGATAGATTCGAAACCATGGATAAATAACGAAGGGTGGAAAAACAAATAAAATTATAAACAATGGGAAAAGTTTTTGACAATCCAATAACTCTAGACACTGACTGGGGAGGTGATGCTAGTACAGGAAACCTTCCAGTGTCAGGAAGACGAGTTCAGGAACTCATCAAGAAGACCTTCACCAAGAAGGGTGGATGCGTACAAATTAAAGATAAGAAGTTTTTGCAAATATTCGCAGACGAAGCATCCATGAAAAAGTATAATTCCGACACGGAAAAGTACGAAGATTTAGTTGTATCGCAAGTTCAGCTTCCGAACACCGGAGCTACACAAGCGACAATGAAAAATACGATATTAGTCACACCTAGCGAGTATACGACCGCTGGGAGTACAGAGACTTTTAAGTTTAAGTATTTGTCTTATTACGAGAATGAAGGTGACCTTTCTCAGGTTAGTGGTTCTTGCACTGTCTATGTTGCAGGTAAGCAGCGTGAGAGAATAACCTTGCGCTCTGGCAATACATACACTATAGACGTAACTAAGTACATTGGGGAGGACGTAACCGAGATTAGATTTACTATAGACAATGCAGAGGGAAGTTCTAGAAGCTATGTTTACGAAGTGACGATGGTCAACCTTATGGTATCTTCCAGCTTCGACAGCGTGACTGCATACGAAGGTGTTATCCCTTTCGTTTACACCCCTATCGGCAACATTAAGAAGACCGTACACATTATTTTGGACGGCAAGGAGATACACCAAGAAGAAACTGATGTCAACAACCGTCAGCAGACTTTTGATATTCCAGCGCAAGCGCACGGAGCGCATAGCCTGGAAGTTTATTTGTCCGCATCCGTGCATGGTTTGGAATTGAAGAGTAACCATCTTAACTTTGCACTCGTATGTATCGAGCAAGGAAACGAAACCCCAATCATCGCTAGCACCATGGAACATATACACATGAAGCAGTATGAGACGGTTTCCATTCCTTTTGTTGTCTACGACCCACTGAACAGCCCAGCAGACATTGCTTTGAAGATTAACGATTCCATCGTGGCAACCCGAAAGGTTGACCGCACCCAGCAATCGTGGGTATACAAGTCAATGAGCCAAGGCAATGCCACTATGACGATAACTTGCAGAAGTGTAAGTAAGACATTCCAATTGACTGTAGACAAATCTTCTATCACATCAGAGGCAGAAACTCAGAACCTTGAGTTGTTCCTGACATCGCAGGGAAGGAGCAATCAAGACACAGATAGGGAAACATGGGAGAACAACGGAATTGCGGCTTCGTTCTCTGAGATGAACTACATAACCAACGGATGGATAGTCGATAAGGACGGCAACACAGCCATGCGATTGAGCGGTGGAGCAGCAATGACTATTCCTTTGAAATTATTCTCTAAGGACATCAGACAGACTGGCAAGACCATAGAGATTGAGTTTGCTGTTCGCCAAGTGATAGACTATGAAGGTGTCGTTCTCTCTTGTCAGCAGGGCGGCATTGGTTTGCGACTGACCCCGAACACAATATCCCTAACTTCGGAGCAGTCCACACTGGAGACAAAGTACAAGGAGGATGAGCGAGTACGTGTGTCCTTCGTGGTTGAAAAGCGAGCCAACAACCGATTGATGCAGATTTATATCAACGGTATCAAATCGCAGTCACTGCAATACCCAGCCAATGACGGATTCGTTCAGCCATCGCCAGTGGACATAACTGTAGTATCATCTACAGCCACAATAGACATATACAATATCAGGAGCTACTCTAACAACCTCAATGCACAGCAGCTCCTGGATAACTATATTGCAGATATGGACGATATAGACAAGAAGCTGGCTATTTTCAACCGTAATCAAGTCTATGATACATACGGCAATTTGAGTTATTCTAAGATGCTGGAGCAGATACCTTGCCTTATCATTACTGGCGAGTTATCGCAGTTTAAGGGAGACAAGAAAACCGTGAGCATTGAGTACGTTGACAAGAACCATCCAGAGAAGAGTTTTACTGCTGATGGTGTTGTCTTGAACGTGCAGGGTACATCTTCCCAGTACTACCCACGAAAGAACTATAAGGGGCAGTTTAAGGGTGGTTTCAATATGACGGAGAGCGGAAAACATCAAGATATGTTCACGCTAAACGAGGAGGCAGTGTTGCCAGCAGCAAATTTCTGCTGGAAGGCTGACTTCGCAGAATCAAGCGGAACGCACAATACCGGTTTAGCTAACTATATCGGGTGGATGCTCAAGGAGGCGGGCATCTTGACTGAACCACAAAAGAAGAACTCGCTCATCCGTACGACCGTATATGGAGAGCCATGTTTGATTTTCCACAGAAGCAAGGCAGGTGATACACCTCTGTTCATCGGCAAGTACAATTTCAACACCGACAAGAGCGCAGAGAACACATTCGGCTTTGCGGAGGGGGATGAATCGTGGGAGTTTCTGAACAATACCAGCGACCGCTCGAATTTCCGTTCGGCAGACTTTTCAGATGATGGCTGGAAGAATGATTTCGAGGGTCGTTATCCAGATGGAAACGAGGATATTTCTCACATGAGGGAAGTGTTCACTTGGGTGGTTTCATGCAAGGACAATATAGAGAAGTTCAAGGCAGAGTTCGCTGAGCATTTCGACAAGAAGACGATAATTTTCTACTACATCATTACATTGGTTTTTGGAATGGTTGACCAGCGAGCGAAGAACCAGTTCTTAACATTTTATGTTGGTGGAAAGTGGATTTTTATCTTCTATGATAACGATACGGTCTTTGGTATCAATAACGAGGGTGCAATACAGTTTAGCTACGATATAGAAATACACGACATTATCGGTAACTTGAATGTATGGAACGGTGCAAACTCCTTGCTTTGGGAGCTTGTGGAGCAGGCTTTTTCTTCCGACATCACGAAGATGTACCAAGACTTGCGTCAGAAGGGCATTCTAAGCTACGACAAGATTATCGAGTTCTGCAACACAAGACAGAGCGACAAGTGGTGCGAGAGCGTCTATAATGAGGACGGGTACTTCAAGTACGAATCACCTTTGATTGACGGATATACGGACTATTCCACTGGAACTGCGCAGACCGTGAAGACTGGTGCGTTTCTCTATGCCCTCCAAGGTAGCCGAGATGCACACAGAAGATGGTGGCTCTACAACCGATTCAAGTACATGGATTCTAAGTTCCAGGCAGGCTCTTCGTTGTCTGACTACATTACTTTCCGAACATATACACCGAGTGTGTGGGTAGGTGTCGAGCCAAAGGCAGACATCACCATCGGTGCGTTCTCGGCAATGTATGGAACTATTCGATGGGGTAGCGTGACCAAGAGTGAGAGAATGCGAGAGGGAGAAGTGAAGACTATCACTGCACCTGCTGGCATCAAGTTCAACGACACCGAGACCATTATCTACAATGCTTCTATGATTAAGACTATTGGCGACTTGTCGGCTCTATACGTTGGCACGGTTGATGTATCGAAGGCAACGAATATCACGGAGTTAATTATCGGTTCTTCCAAGGCAGGCTATCAAAATCAAAACTTCAGCGTTCTCTCACTGGGCAACAATGCGAAGTTACGCAAGCTGGACATTCAGAACTGTCCTAACTATACAACAAGCATTGACGTGAGTGGTTGCGAGAACATAGAGGAAGTGTATGCGAAGGGAACGAAGGCTACAGCCGTGAATCTTGCTGAGGGTGGTGTGCTTAGAATTTTGGAACTCCCAGCCACCATTACCAACTTGACTTTAAAGAACCAGTCAAAGCTTGGTACTGGTCTATCAGTCGATTCGTGGGCAAACGTAACCACGCTTGTTATAGAGAATTGCCCGAATATCGAGCCACTAGACATTGCCGAGAAAATCCTTTCCTCGGACAATTCACTCGTATACGTAAGATTCACCAACATCAATGCACAGAAAGCCAATTTCGCGATACTCAACAAGCTGTCGAGCATCAAGGGTGTCGGAGACAATGGGGAGTACACTTCAATCGCATATTTGAACGGAAAATATGCTGTGCTTAAAGCTACTGAGGAAGACATCGAGAGAGTGAAGAGCATTTTCCCTCATTTGACAATCACAGCAAAAACCGTACTGAGAACCATATTTGTCACATTCAAAGTGACAAGTCAATATGGAGCAATAAAAGGAGCGACCGTAGAAATCAATAGCTTGATATACGACCTTTCCTCGGGAACGGCAAAAGTACCATTAGCCGAAGGAGAACGCTACGGTTACGTTATCCGATATAGTGGCGGTGAAGATACTGGATACATCACACCTTCTTCGGACACGACAATATCAAAGTCGTACAATATTGAATTTGACATAATGACGATGAAGCCAGAGCCTAATGGAAAGATGCAATTATTGGTATTGGGCACGACTATTGATATTTCGGGAAGTGACATAATCACGGACTGGGGAGATGGAACAACAAATTCCAAACTTTCACATACATATACAGATGGCAATTCTTTGCATAACATCTCTATAGATTCCGCAAACGATAAAATAGCAGGTATCTCCTTTACATACGATAAAGTTTTGGCTTTTTGGGGCATAGGCAACTCAAAGGTTTCAATTTATTCTTTTTATAACCAAACAAAATTGGAATACATCACCGATGATTTATTCTACAATGGCCATCCTGACAATTATGGCATGTCTAGATTTTTCCAATATTGCTCTAATCTTAAAGAGATACCAGCCAAACTGTTTGAACCGATGGCAGATTTGACATCAATGCGTTATTATCGTGATAGTGGTATGTTTGCTTATTGCACTTCCTTAAAGGAAATTCCAGCAGGGCTTTTCGACCCATTAGTCAATCTGGAGGAGGCTTCCGGATTGTTTCATGGTTGCACTTCCTTAGAGAAAATTCCAGCAGGGCTTTTTGATAAGCTTGTAAAAGTAAACTTCAACGTTGATGAATATAATCATGGACTTTTCAGTGGTTGTTCCAATCTAAAGGAATTCCCGTACAACTTGTTTGATAAGAACGTGAAAACTTATACGTTTGAGAACGTATTCGCAGGCACAGCATTGAAGGTCGGTTTTCTGCCACTCTGCAAAGAGTCAAATGCTAGTCATGAAGACATCTACTATAGATGTGAGAATATGCAGAAGCTCATTGCCCGAACTGCCACACCTTGCACTATAGATAATGAAACAATTCCGGGCGTAGGTCAGTTTAAAATATACGTCCCAGATTCAGCGATAGAGACCTACAAGACAGCAACGAACTGGAGTGCCCACAAAGATAAGATTGTTGGATGGAGCGAGTTGACAGACGAGGAGAGACAGAAGTATGGATTAACAATATAAACGATTAGGATATGAAGATAGACAAAGACAACGACAAGCACATCATCGCTGATGATGGCAAGATGTTCGAGCGCATCGCAGATGGCACGAACTATGGAAAAGAGATTTATCTAGGGTATTCGTATTTCATTGGTGGGGAGAAGTTGGACGTTCCCCACCTTGACACGCCCGAGGACTTCCGAGAGGTTGACGAGCCAAAGGAAGATGAACAAAAAGAGAACAGAGGATGAATGACAAGGAGAAAGAACTATGGCGAGTTATAGACAACGTAATCAAGTGTTGCGCTATTGAACTGCCGAACGGAGAATTGAGTATTACGAGGGAAGACGTTCTCGGCAAATCGAGAGCCGAAAATCTCGTAATGACACGATGTATGGTTGTTGAACAGATGATACACGCAGGATTCAGCATAACGACCACTGCGACCGTATTAAACCGCACCGTTGCAGCAGTGAGACATCTGTGCAAGATGGCTTACACATACCTCAGCACTTCTCGAGTTTATCGACTTGCCACGGCACAAGCGACCTTGCTAAACAAGGACGTTGAGCCGATTTGTGTTTAATCAAGAAACAAAAAGAAAATAACAAAAAGCGTTCTTTGAAAATAATTCGATAAATACCCCTGCACTAACTTTTTGGAGCGAGCCAAAAATCAGAGTAACTTTGCAGCGGATTCCAATATTTGGCTTCCGTAACGTAATTAACTCAAAATTTTATGGCAGACACAATCGAGAAAGTTTATTGCACTGGGGACGGTGGCAATGACAACCTAGCAGCAGCGTTGCTCGCTAGAGGTAGAGACAATGATCCAGCGACTATGCTGGCAGCAATGAACGGTGGTATGGGCAACTGGATGAATAACCCGTTTGCCTATATGATGATGATGGCTTGGATGCGAGACTGGAATAACCGTGGCGGCAATTTGCAGGACACGGAATTGCAGAATCAGATTGCGAGCCTTCGCACACAGATGCAGGACGGCAATAATACGGCACTCCTGATGGACGCAGTGAAGGGCAACAACGTTGCTCTTGGTCAGCTGGCGCAGAACCTTAACTGCGATATGAACCAGCTGCAGAATGCAGTCTGTGGCGTGCAGGCAGCAATCCAAAATGTAGGCGGCAAGGTTGGTTTCAGCGCAGAGCGAGTAATCAACGCAGCGAACCTCGGAAACCTCAATATCATCCAGCAGTTGAAGGACTGTTGCTGCACCACCCAGCAGAACATCAACCGTATGGGCTACGAGAACCAGCTGGGGCAGAAGGACATCATCAACGCAATGCAGCAGGGGTTCTGCTACACCAATACTGGGCTGGAGCGAGGTTTCAGTAACCTCGGCAACCTCATCCAGACGGTCGTTTGCGACTTGAAGAACTCGGGCAAGGACAACACCCAGCGCATCGTTGATGTTCTCAACAACCACTGGCAGCAGGACTTGCAGATTCAGCTCGAGGACAGCAAGCGCAGAGAACAGACTGGTTTCATTATCCAGCAGCTGAAGACCACCACGACCACAACTGGAGCGTAGGCGGTTAAGCAAAATCTATCAAGGGGCAACTCGCTGTTCTATCAGTGAGACCCCTTTTTGTCTATTTATCGAATTATCTAATAAGAGCGCATTATGGAATTTAAGAATATACAAAGAAATCACCCGGTCTATCTGCTAGACAAGCAGACGGTGGAAGTTAAGGAAGGAAAGGTCGTAGACAACCATCCGCACATCAACACTGGCATCGCAACCATTTCCAGCAGCGGACAGCAAATGCGAGACGTAACAATCGAGGTGGAGGGAAAGCAGACCATCTACACAATCCCCGAACACCTCGGAGTTACCTTTGCAGGCGAAATCGTACTGGCAACTGACAAGGCAGACCTTTTGCCCGAAGTTGGGAAATTGGTAAATGAAGCCGATGAGATAATCAAGGCATACGAGCCAAGCAAGGAGCGGAAAGCCAAAGGCGAAGAACTTCTTGCAGCTTTGAACCCGGCAATCAAGGAGAAGCAGGAAACCGAAAAGCGTTTCAAGGCACTTGAGGGCGATATAAGCGGCATTCGTGGCATGGTTAAACAGTTACTCGACAAACTAGGATAGGAGGGCGCACAATGAAGAAAATAATCGTTATGCGCCATTCCTGCGATAGCGAGGAAGAGCGACACCAGCACCAAGAGAGCGACATCATCCACGGCTTGCCATACGAGAAAGCAGCAAAGGCACTCATGGGAGCCAGCGGATATGTGGCATACGTTGCCAAGCACGGCTACCACTTCACGAAACAGCTAGCAATCAAGGCTAGCGAGCAGATGAAGAACGTAGACGGAACGAGCCATCGTTGGACGGTAGACGAAATCCGGCTGGCGACAAACAACGAGATAATCTCAAAGGGCACGACCCTCGGGGATATTCTCTATTTGGCAAATATGGCTTATGCGGACTTCTACCCGAAGGTAATCAAGACCGAGAGCGACTGCGTACAGTATGCTATTGCCGTAGCCAGTGATCCGGACGGATACGAGGGTATGGCATTCTGCAGGTGGACGGCAGACATCATCGGAAAGGGTGTGACCATCGACTGGGAAAAATTGGAATAACCAAAAAATAAATTGATATGAGCGAAGTATTTCACGATTTTCAGGTGCACCACCTTTATTTGTGCGCCCTAGTAATTTTTATCTGTTTCGCTACAATTCTGATAGCGATGACAATTGACCTGATAGCAGGCATACAGAAAGCGAAGGAACTGCATGTTGCAAGAACTTCAACCGGATTGAAGAAGACGTGCGACAAGGCGAAGAAGTATTTCCCGACATTCGGTATCGCTTCGCTTATGGACGTGGCTACGTGTATTATCTCTCCCTTCCCTCTGTTCGCCATCGCCTGGACGGTGTATCTGCTTCTTTGCGAGTTTAAGAGCATACGGGAGAAGGCATACGAGAAGGCTGAGATAAGGAAGCAAGACCGCACGATGCAGGTGATCCTCGAGAACAAGGACGAAATTGCGAAGGCGGTTGTCGAGATAATGAAGGAAGAGCGGAAGAAAGGAGGAGACAATGAGGATAACTAGAGCGCAACTTATAAAGGTAATGCCGAATGCAGGCAGCAGGGCAGACACCTACCTTCCAATCATCAACGGATGGGCAGAGCATTTCCACATCAATACCCCACTAAGGATGGCGCACTATCTCGCACAGATTGCCCACGAAAGCGGAGAGCTCAGATATACAAAGGAACTGGCAAGCGGCAGAGCCTACGAGGGCAGGAAAGACCTCGGAAACACCCAGCAGGGCGATGGCGTGAAGTATAAGGGCAGGGGATTGATACAGATTACCGGGCGAGCCAACTACCGGAAGTATGCCAATTATTGCGGCTTCGATGTTGTTGGCAGTCCAGAACTCCTGGAGCGTTCTCTGGGAGCAACGAAATCCTCGATGTGGGTATTCGACACCTTCGGCTGCAATGAATTGGCAGACGAGGATAATCTTAAAGCAATAAGACGGAAAATTAACGGTGGCTACAAAGGACTGGTAGCCTGCGAGAAGTATTTGAAGCGAGCCAAGGAAGCCTTGAAAATCGAGGTGCTTGCGTAATAAACACATCAATCTAACGTTTATAAAGTATGGAAAATTCAAGAAAAGGGCGAAATTTGCGTTCTGTGGCGTTATTTTTCGCAATGCTTATAATTACCCCACTTTTGATTTTGGGCTGTTCCTGCGCTAAATCAGCCACAAATAACACAGTCTATCACGACAGCGCACACACCAGTGTAAGACGTGACAGCGTGAACAAGCGACAGATCCACTGGCAGGACACCCGGCAGCACGACAGCATATTCAAGCATGACAGCGTGCTGGTCTATATCAAGGGCGACACCGTAATCAAGGAAAGGTGGCACAATCTTACGACCACCAGATGGAGGACATCGACCAAGACGGACACCATCGTGGGCGACATTTACAAATTCGTGACCGACACCGTAAAGGTAAAGTATTACGTGAACCGATACAAGACCAAGGAGGTAGAGAAGCCAACGAGCACATGGCATAAGATAAGATTATTCGCTGGCGATTGCGTATTGCTGTTCCTGGCAATCTTTGCGGTTTGCCGGATAAAGGAGCGCATCAAGAAGAGAGTTCAATAGGTTCAATCATAATATCTTTAAAGGGCAGGGAGCGCAGGAGAGCGTTTCTCTGCCCATTTTTGTGCTAAGAACACTTTTCATTGAGAGAAAAGGGGTAGGGGATATGAGAGTTAGATTATATTCATTCTAGCTAATGCGTGCAGGTTATTATTATATAGAGCGTGGAAAACTACCCTAGAACGACCAAAAACGACCGAAAATAGCTGTGCTTACGACATAAACAGCCAATAAAAGTTAAAATATTAATATCTTTCGGGAAAAGTTTTGGTGGAACCGAAAAATATTAATATCTTTGCATCGTGTTTAAGAGATAAGCACTTTGAAACATTCAGTAATTTAAGCCCTAGGCAGCACGGTTAAGCCAAAGAAAATGAAAAAGTCAAATTCAAACATTTTAGAGTTCACTACAAAGTTCATCAACTCTAACTTCCGTATCAAGGTCTTCGGACGCACAGAGGATGGCAAGAAGATAAACACACTCGTAGGAGTAAGCGGAATCTTGAAGCTCATCGGAGCGGAACTTTTCAACAAGTTCATCAAGCGAGCATTGAAGGCTGGTATGGACGCTTGCCGCTGCGCACTCAGAAGAGGATTGATTGTAACATTGTATGCTAAGTAATCAAGGGAGGACAAGAAAATGAAAACTATCGACTACAAGAATTTTGTTTTGGACTTGAACGGCTCAATCTTGATTAACGGAGAAAAGAGCTACATCGCAGTGACAGCATCCAAAAGCCAAGCTTTCCGAAGCATGAAGGGAGCGGAGAAGTTTATGGCGGCTAGAGAATATCAAAGAATTTAATAACCAGCAGGGCGCAAGCCCTGCACAATATATCAAGATATGAAGAAAATTAAAACAATACCAGCGAAAGCAGTGGTTGAAGTTAAGACAGAGTTCGGTAAGTATTGCCTTTGGGAAATTAAGGGGCTAAAAGAAGGCGTAGTTCTAGAGGGGAGATACAATCCGACCACCAAGGCTTTCGATTTTTCCTTCAATGGTCAAGAAGCTATGTTGTGGATTGGTCAGAACGGAAGGCTTGTCAGTCTTGGAGACGACCAAGCATAAATACATGATGCTTGGTCGTCTTCTCTCTGACTGCAAATACTTCCTTCGCAACCCATACGAGCGACACCTCTATTTTCCGAGCATCGCCCGGCATTGCAAGGAAATGCGCCAGTACTGGCTGGAACTGAACATCAAGCCGGAGTGGTTATCTTATAAGCAGATTGGCAGGCTTGAGCACAAGATGAACAGAAAGAAAACGAAGTTAGATAGGCAATTTAAAAAAGACAGAAGACAATGACAGAACAAGAGTACAGAAAAGCCCTGCACGGAATCAGGGTGAAGGCAGAGAAGGAAAGAGTAATGCTGGCAAGGAAATTTGCCACGGAGCACAGCCCAGTTAAGGTTGGCGATTATATCAGCGACAACTGCGATACGATAAGGGTTGAAGATTGGATTATTTCACATAGAGGCTACGAATATAACTCCTTGCCTTGCCTGGTATATAAAGGCAAGACCTGCAAGAAGGATGGCACTCCACGCAAGTACTCGAAGAAGTGCAGGATCGAGCAGCGCAACCTTTTGCGAGTAAATGGAGAACCAGTAAAAAATCACGGATATGGAGAATAATAGAAGAAACATCAAGAGAACGAAGAAGGGTGCAGGCGCAACGGTCAAGCTGGTTGGCATACAGATAGACAACGACCTGCTGCCTTTCCTCAACGCATTGCCCAACAAGTCACGATTTATCAATGATTTGTTGAGGAAGAAATTTTTTGGCAAATAATTTGGTGGTTTCAAAGGAAAAGCGTACCTTTGCATCACTGAATGTTTAAAGTGGTCTCCACTTGTTACCCCAGCGACTCGACTTTTTCACCGCTGGGGTATTTTTATGCTCTTTTCCCGATTTACCCCGAAATTTGCATTCTGAGCCGCTTACGTGGTAAGCACGTAAAACTATCCCCGAAAACAATTTGAGCCGTTTCTGCGGCAAATTCGCAAGAAATAAGGCTATTTTTTGTTGTATAGCACGTAATCAATAACCCTGCGGTTTGCTTCATCTACTCTCGATAGGTCTGCATTGATGTAGGTATCAGTTACCCGGACACCAAACGAGTGACCCAGCGCAAGCGACACCACGTCCTTTTGTATACCAATGTTGAAGGCTATAGATGCCCACGTATGGCGAGCGTAGTACGTAGTAAGCCCTGGGCGCACCTTTGCGAGTTTCTTATTAATCATGACCGTTGCAACATCAACGTTCCTGAAATGCTCCGAGAAACGAAGCAGCTTCTTTTCCCCTTTGTACTTCTCGATGATTCGGAGAGCTTCTGGATGAAGAAGGATGGAGTAATGCCTGCCAGTCTTAGCCCGGTCGTATTCCAGTCTACCACGGACGATATTCTCCTTTGTCAAGGCGAACAAGTCACTCACATTGATACCAATCAGCAGGAACATCAGCAGGAACATATCGACCAGTTCATCACCACCAGCTTCGAAGATAGAGCGGATTTCCTCAACAGACAAATCTCGCTTTTTCGTTGTCTCAAGCCGGAGACTGTACCTGCGGAATGGGTAGTTTTTCGTTTGCTCATTATCTATCGCCAAGTTGAAGACAGCTGCGACACAGAGCATCCTGCTGGCTCTGGTATTCCTAGACAAGCCTTCCTTTGCCATGAACGCATCGAAATCTTCAAGCCAAGAGCGGTTAATCTCATCGTATGTAAGCAGAGCCGCTTTTTCCTTCCCAAGGAAAGCTTCAATCTTTGCCCAAGTATATTTATATCTGTTTATCGTGTTCTTTTTCAGATTCCTGCCCTCGTAGGCAATGAAGCCATCACGAAGCAGGGCGACCTTCTCCCTTGCAGGCTCGGCTTCAAGCATTATTAAGTCCCGGAGTTCTCTAGCCGTAATGTCGCCACGGTATGTTTCCCTGCATTGCGCCTTCATCATCATTCTATTATAAAAATTCAGACGGTCAAGAAGGAAGTCGTTGATAGCATCACGATCCGGACGCTTTCGCACCTTGCAAGCCCTTTTATCCCACTCATCTTTCTTGCAGTATTGATTGAGGGAAATGAAGGCAGTCCCACCATGGTGGTTGACAGCAAGCCGGATGGAGAACGTACCATCCTGCCTTTTTACCCTTGTATCTAAATATAGTCTAAGTGTTGCCATAATTCCGTGCAGTATTTATTCAGTTTATTTTCATCGTTAAGAGCCGCAATTGTGCAACATGGTGCATGATTGCGGCATTTTCAAGTTATCAGAGCATCAGAGAACCCCTTTAAACACTGAGAAACACAGTAAAGTTGTACTTAAAATCATTGTCTTTTCCTTTCTTTTTTATGTTATTATCAATGTTATTTATAGCTTAGACGATAAAAGTAGTGAAAAGGTTGCAGAAAATCCAAAAATAATTGTTACTTTTGCATCTGAAAAATAAATATTTATAGGTTATATGAACAAGAGATTGATGTTTTCGGCAGTACTCGTGATGACGCTGCTTTCGGCAAACGCTCAGAAAAGGGCGTTTACCATCGAGGATTTGTACAGGGTGAAGGGCGTATCTTCGGTGAGCCTTTCGCCTGATGGTAAGACGGTTTGCTATACCGCCAGTTCTTCTGACCTGAAGAACCAGAAGTCTGGCTCCGACATCTACATCATGAATGCAGATGGCTCTCACGCCAAGGCTCTTACCGAGGATGGAAAGAGCAGTTCTGCCGTATGGAGCAAGGATGGAAAGAGTATCTTCTTCACTAATTATGAGAAAGGGACGGCTCAGATCTTTCGCATGGATCTGACTACCTGCGAGACGGAACAGGTAACTGATTATGAGTTGGGTATCGGTAGTCCTGTTATCTCTCCGGATGAGCGATACATTGCCTTTACCGCAGAAGTATATCCCGACCTGGGAGCTGATGCCAAGGCTAACAAGGCCCGGATGGAGAAAAAGGAGCAGGGACCTGTACAGGCGCATATCGCCGACAAGTTGCTCTACCGTCATTGGACGAGCTATAATGATGGCAGATGCAATCACCTTATCCTTTTCGATACACAGACGAAGACTTACAAGGATCTGACTCCGGGCAATTATTCGCTGATATTCGTGGTTGGGGGTGGAATCACCTATCAATTCTCTCCTGACAGCAAGGAAATCTGTTTCGTATCCAATCATGATGAGCATCAGGAGGCTAGCACCAATGCCGACCTGTGGACGGTATCTGTGAATGGGGGAGAACCGGTCTGCATCACGAAGGAGAACAAGGCTTGGGATGGTACTCCAGCCTATTCGCCTGACGGCAAGTATATCGCTTACCGCTTGCAGCAAGTACCTGGTTATGAGTCTGATCGCTTCCGTCTTGCTATCTACGACCGGGCTGCAAAGAAGTCTACCATCCTGACAGAGAAGTTTGACAACTGGGTAGATGATTACAAATGGGCTCCCGACAGCAAGAGTATCTTCTTCCTCGGTCAGGTACAGGGCGCTGAGCCGCTCTACAAGCTCGATATAGCCAGAAAAACCATCTCGCTGGTATTGACGGGCAAGGCCATCTCGGAGTTTGATTTCGATAATAAGGGTATGGTATATTATACCTATAGCACGACAGGCAAGCCATCGGCTCTCTATCGCCAGCAGATGAAGAAGTGGAATGGAACTCCTGTAGCAAGCGGCAAGGAACAGCAGATTACCTTCCTCAACCAGCAGTTGGAGGATGAGGTGGATATCCGTCCATCTGAGAGTATCTGGGTAGATGGCGCTGGTGGCGACAAGGTACAGGTATTCATCGTGAAGCCACACAACTTTGATGCCAGCAAGAAATATCCGCTTATCATCAATGTGCATGGCGGACCACAGATGCAGTGGATGAATTCCTTCCGTGGCGACTGGCAGGTTTATCCTGCTGCCGGTTATGTGGTGGCTTATCCTAATCCTCACGGTTCTACGGGATATGGTCAGGCCTTTACCCGTGCCATTTCTGGCGACTGGGGCGGAAAGGTATTCGAAGATGTAATGAAGGTTACCGATAAATTGGCAACTCTGGAATATGTTGATTCTACCAGGATGGGAGCGATGGGATGGTCGTATGGCGGTTACATGATGAACTGGCTGCAGGGACATACCAAGCGATTCAAGTGTCTGGCTTCCATGATGGGCGTATATGACTTGCGCTCTATGTGGGGCAGTACTGAGGAAGTATGGTTTCCTAACTTTGAGTTAGAGGGACAGCCTTATAATTCCGATCTCTACGAGAAGTGGTCGCCATCCTCATACATCAAGAACTTCTCAACACCAACCCTCGTGATGACAGGCGAGCTGGACTATCGTGTACCATATACCCAGAGTTTGCAGTATTTCACAGCCTTGCAGACCCTGAACATTCCTTCGCGACTGATAGTCTTGAAGTATGATGGTCACTGGCCAAGCAACCTGAAGTCGATGCCGCTCTATTACAACGCGCACCTCGACTGGTTCCATCGTTATCTCGGCGGTGCTCCTGCACCTTGGGATACAGAGAAGATGGTGAATAATGAGATAGAGTACTAAAATGCCCTATATATAATAAGGTGTAGAAAAACAAAATAAAAAAGCTCCATTCGCAATCAGATGCGAATGGAGCTTTTTTCTGATAATTAAAAACTTACTTTGTTTCCTGTTCTTCCTGCATGTCCAGATACTGGTTGTCCTTGTCGTAGAATTCGTACTGGAGGAACGCCAGTTTCTGTGAAGGAATCACATTGAAGCCGAAACCATACTTAAACTGCCATCTGCGCTTCAGGGAAATGAAGCCCTTGTTGATGAAGGCAGCCACGTAAGGATTCACATACAAAGTGAATTTCTTGACGCCGATCTTGTTGACTAGGCGGTCGATTTTTCTTTCCAACTGGTCGGTAAAGAGGATGCTAGACTTGATCTTGCCCGTACCGAAACAGGTAGGGCAGGTTTCATCTACATTCACATCCATAGCCGGACGTACACGCTGGCGTGTAATCTGCATCAGTCCGAACTTGCTCAATGGCAGGATGTTGTGCTTGGCACGGTCCTTCTGCATGTTCTTACACATGCGCTCATAGAGCAACTGTCGGTCTTCGGCAAGATTCATGTCGATGAAGTCGACAACAATGATACCTCCCATATCTCGGAGGCGCAATTGTCTTGCCAACTCATCAGCAGCGCCGAGGTTAACATCCAGTGCATTTGCTTCCTGACCTTTCTCACGAGTTCTGTTACCACTGTTTACATCGACAACGTGCAAGGCCTCGGTGTGCTCGATGATGAGATAAGCACCGTGCTTGTAGTTAACAACACGACCAAAGCCAGCTTTAATCTGCTTGGTAATGCTGAAATTGTCGAAGATAGGCACCTTACCGGTGTAGAGCTTAACTATGCCCGCCTTTTCAGGGGCTATTAGAGAAACATAGTTCTTCACCTCGTTCATCACATCTTCGTTGTTCACGTAGATGTTCTCGTAAGATGGGTTAAACAAGTCACGCAAGAGAGCAACGGCTCTTCCGGTCTCCTCGAATGCAAGTTGCGGGCGCTGCTGGGTCTTCTGTACCTTGGCGATAGCATCCTCCCATCGCTTCACCAGGACTTTCAGCTCAGCATCGAGCTCAGCGACCTTCTTACCCTCAGCCACAGTGCGGACGATAACGCCGCAATTCTTTGGTTTGATGCTGTGAATGAGTTGTTTGAGTCGGGAGCGTTCTTCACCGCTTTTAATTTTCGACGAGACAGAAACTTTATCACCGAATGGCATGAGTACCAGGTATCGGCCCGCGAATGAGATTTCGCCTGTGAGTCGAGGTCCCTTGGTAGAGATTGGTTCCTTTACGATTTGTACCAGCACTTCCTGTCCTGCTTTGAGTACATTCTGTATGCTGCCGTCCTTTTCCAATTCAGGCATTTTGCTGGCTTTAGAGAATGGGAAAAGTTTCTTTCTGTCGCTCTGTACTTGTTTAA
>OJMO01000129.1_pt1 | contig 57495 bp, 58 predicted proteins | sample 1597241 | NCBI WGS metagenome assembly OJMO01 (sample SAMEA2452129, study PRJEB22498) | human gut metagenome | biome: human feces; feature: human gut; material: feces | place: Australia | collected 2012 | reverse complement strand
CAAACACACCGAGAACGTGCATCGAATTTGCAACATCAAATGCAATCAGCCCGTAAGCATCATTTTCCTCGCCGTTATCGTCCGAATATGTGCCATACTCAACCGAAATGGAGACGATATTATCGTAGTTGACCAGCTTTCTGTCAAGTGTTACAATTGTTTTTGCCATGAAATCACCTCCCTTCGCCGTTTAATAGCCAAAATCACGCTTGACCGCATATTCTGCCCAGCGGCTTTCATTGTTGCTTCTGAAATTATGATTGTTGACCTCATTGAACAGCGTGCTTATGAAATATTTTTCGACATTGCGAATATCATCTGTTTTCTTCATCGTGTCAAGAGTGTTCTCAATGCAATCCCTGTCAGCCCTCAGCAATGCTGATTTTATGACTTCGTGAGGAAATTCCTGTCCGCAGATAATATCTTTCTTTTTGCGTGAGCAGACAGCACGAACGATAATTGCGACAATCTCATCAAGTTCCTGAATTGACATAGAGCCGTCCGTGACAAATTCGTTTATCCATTCTGCATAGTTCTCGTAGTCGATGTTTTCTTTCACGATTTGGGTATAGACTTTCTGCTCTTGCAGGTAATCGTCAATCAATCCATCAATCTCTTTTGGACTTTCAACAGGCTCAACAGCGGTTTCAGCGGAAGATTGATTGATAGATATTTGATTCATCAGTATTTGATTTTTTAGTATTTTATTATTGTTATTTAATTGCCCTTGATTTTCTGTCGGTTGAATTTCTACAGGTAGAATTTCAAGAGGTAGATTTTCTATGCCTTGTTTTTCTACTGCTTGAAAATCAATTTTTTTGGAGCTTTCAACATTGGTTGTTGAATCTCCATTTTTATCACCATTGCCGTCATCGTATTCGGGAGAGTTCGGGTCATCTTTTGCCGAATATTCATAAAAATCATAAACATACTCGATACGACCGCTTTTCGTTTGATTTGGTTTGAGTTTGGTGACAGTCAGATAACCACGGGCTTTAAGTTCAGCGAGAGCAGATTTTATCGCAGATTCGCCCTCTTTGCATATCGAGGCAAGTCCTGCAACGGAATAGTCCCATTCGTCTGTAAGAGAAAGCACTTTGCTCAGCAGACCGACAGCTTTCAAACTCAGCGTTTTTGAACGCAGGTGAAAATTGCTCATCACAGTATAATTGGAATTTTTATTTACCCTGCAAACGCTTGACGGCTGTGTTTTTTCGATTTTCTTTGCCATTTTCTTCACCTCAGACAAATTTCATAGACGGGATTCTCAGCTTGTTGACAGCGTATTTGCCGTCAACACAGATGATATATTTACTGTCTTTGAGTTCAGCAAGAGCAGCCTTGATAGTTTTCAGCGAATCGCACTCCGAGAACGTGCAGAGTTCTTCTGCTGTGTGATAGTCGCTTTCGGGTATGTTCAGCATCGTGGACAGAAGTCCGTTAGCTTCAAGCGACAGTTGATTGTCGTTCGGATAAATAGTTTTATTTTCGGGCATGGTATGACCTCCTCTTTGATTTTAGGCAACAAAAAAGCGTTTCTGATTGAAAAATCAGAAACGCTAAATAATTGTAAAACCTTTTTGTTAGCAGCAGGATTTACCACAATATTTAATTTTTTTTGTTTATAGAGAACTACAAAAATCAATACAAAACAGGTTGAAACAGTAAGTTCTCAGTATTATGTTTTCAGTGTTATTTTTTCGCTTGATTCAAGTTTTGTTTTCCTTGATTTTACGGTACTTTTCAAGAAATTTTTATTCCACATTATATTATATATTGTATAAATTGTTACCGAAAATTCTACCAAAATTCTACCAAAAAGAAAAAATCAAGCATTTTTTAAGACCTCGTATTTTAGGCACTCTTTGATTTTTGACCTCCGAAAACCTCGATTCTATGGGATAAATCAGATTATTGTTGGATATTTCAGTATGGAATAGAATGTGGGGGTTATTATATCACAATTTGAAGTTGAATTCAAGATAAGCATAGCTCATAAAATCAAGCTGTGCTTGATTGCTTGCTTAAAAACAAGCGGCGATTGCGATTTGCTTGGAAAAATCCAATTAAATGAAAATAACCTGCTGCACTGTTCTTGATAAACAGACTGCAACAGGTTATTTTAGTGTAGCTGTATAAAATGCCATAAAAACACAAAATCATAAATCTATTGCTTGGTTTCTGCACAATGGGACTTAATCATAGCCCTCGTGGCTACACTCCAGATTTTTCAGAAAAAATCGGAGTTGTCACAAACGCACGTTTTACGAATTAGGAATCTATCCTAATTCGCAAACTTTGCTTGCGGGGATATTTCCAGACCCTTTGAAAATCGGCAATACTGCTGAAAATGAAAAACGCCCAATAAGCAAAACTGCCGTCGTGTTATTAAAAACACAGCGGCAGTTTTATACTATACGAAATGGAGCGCGAACAAAAAATCACTTGTTTCCTGCTGATAGCTTTTGCTTCCAATCGCCCATTTCGCCAAGCTTATCTCCGATTGAGAAATAATTATATGGCGCATAAACGGCAGGACGGATTTTTGTTAAATCAATCTTTTTCATATCCATGTTTTCGTATTCTTTGTCTATCTGTATGTTCTTGATTTCTGCTAAAAATAAGTGTGCTCCGGAAAGTTCAATTATTCTTGTAACTTTACACTCATACGCCCAATGGCACTCGTCAATTATTGGAACATCAATAAGCTTACCTTGTTGATACCTATACTGAACAGAATTTTTCAATCCGTCTTCGCCGTTAGTATTTCCAAAATAATCGGCAAGCCAAAAATTATCTTCTGTAATCAGATTTGCTGAAAATTTCTTTTCCCGAATTATGTTTGTCTTTGTTAATTTAGATCCGCCAACTGTCATCATAAGGTGAGGACAGTTGTCAAATGAAAAGCCGAGCCAAGTAATAATACAAAAATTCGGAGTACCATCTTCGTTCTTTGTTCCGATTATGTACATAGGCTGAGGGCTGAAAACCCATTCAGGTGAGATGCTAATCTTGTCCATTTGTTCTTTCTCCAACGAAATCAGATGTAATTTAATTTCATTATATTATTATCTATTTTTTTATATTCAACGAAAGCGATATTTGCTTGTTATCCTTTAGCATAAGAGCCTTTTTCACCATATATCGTAATCTGACTTTCTATTTCTGCAAAAGCAGAAACTCTGATTAATACGCCTAATCGTATCTTCCTCATTATACCACTTCCTACCCGAAAAAGCAACCAAGCCAAAAGTTTTTCCGAAAATCTTTCCACTGTCCTGAAAATGATACAGCGGTTTATGTTACAATTAAATCATGGAACATTATGCAGATACTCAAAGACCGCAGTCACGTTAAGAAAATCAGTGAGAAATGTTATTCAATTACAAAAGTTTCAATAAGCAGCGATTTATTTTCTTCAGAAATCAGGGACAGGATGTTATGAAGCCAATATTTAATTTGATCGAAAGATAATTTCTTACTTGATAATTTATCCTGTTCAATCTGAAGCTGCTTTTCTAAATCCTCCTTTTGCTGTTCAAGCTCAAGAAGTTTCTCTTTGACCGAATCAGTATAAATTCCATTTGCAATAGCGCCAATAATATTCTCTATATTTTTTATAATGCATTTATGTTGTTTTTTTAAAAACAGCATAGATGTATTTTCTTTTTTATTAAGTCCTATGATAGATTTTGCGATTAAATCAATACTTTTTTCTGTAAAAATTTCACTTACAACTCTTTCTAAAATTTCTTTTTCAATCAATTCCTGACGGACGCTTTTAGCCTTACATCCAAGATGTCGTTTGACAGAAGCGCATTTATAATAGCTGTAAATAACTCCGTTATGACTTGTTCCGTATTCACCCCACATAATCGAACCGCATTTGCCGCACCTCATTTTAGCAGTGAGAAGATAATGTTTTTCCGTTTCAGAGTTGGAATTGCGCTGTTTAGAATCAAGTTTTTTCTGAACAGAATTGAATAAATCTTCTGAAATGATTTTTGGAACTCCTCCCGGAATAACAACATCCCTATATCTGTATTCTCCGATGTACTTTCTGTTTCGTAAAATAGTTGACATGGAGCGTATACTGATTGATTTGTTATTTACGGTTTTCACTCCCCTGTTATTCAGATACTCCGCTATTTCCTTCATGGGAACATTCAAATCGTACATATGAAAAGCGTCTTTTACATACGGAGCCGTAAGCGCGTCAATTTGGTAATGCTTATTTCCATCAATACGGTATCCGATCGGAACAGATCCTCCGTTGAATTTACACTTTAACGCATTTTCTGTCATTCCCCGGATTACTTTTTCTGAAAGATCGGCAGAATAATATTCAGCGTATCCTTCAAGAACAGCTTCCAGAATTATGCCCTCCGCCCCCTTTGAAATAATTTCGGTAGCGGAAACAACTTCAACATTATTTTTCTTAAGAATTGCCTTGTATCTTGCGCTGTCATATCGGTTTCTTGCAAATCTGTCAAGCTTCCAAACAATGATTGACTGAAATTTATTTGAATAGCTGTCCTTGATCATTTTCTGAAATTCGGGACGGTTATCGGTCTTAGCCGAAAACGCTCTGTCTATGTATTCATAAACGACGTTCATGCCGCTTTTTTCAGCAAATTGACTGCACTCTCGGATCTGACCTTCAATACTTTCTTCTCTTTGATTGTCACAGGAATATCTTGCATAAATTACTGCGTTCATTTTTTCTGCCTCTCACGATTTTTATTTTCAAATTTACTTGTTTTTTTAATATCTGATCTTTGTTTATCCATGTAGTATTTTAGAATATCTGAATAAATAATTTTTGAAAAATAATTCAGCGATGATTCCGATATTTTTTTATATTTTATTTCGACCATAATAAAAAATTTCACCTCTCATCATAAATAAATATTTGTCGAAAATTGTCAATTTTGTTTTATTTATTATATCATAATTGACTATACAATTCAATATAAAGAAAGGGATAATTATGAATAATTCAATAATAAAAATAGTCCTGATAAGCAGTCAAGATCATAGAACTGTTTATTAAAAACGCTATTTAAAAAATAACTAATCTTAAGGTTTATGATAAATCAAATAAAGGAGAAAAAAATGAAAATTAAAAATCGTTTATCACATGGAATAATTTCACTCAAACTTGAATTTATTCCAACTTTATCGTTTGAAGCACAAGGCGTTTTAAGTCAGATGGTTAATCTTCCAAATTGCGATCACGTAACGGTTAAGCAATTTCATAAGCAATTTCCGGAAGGCAGCATATTGGAATTAAAAAAGGTTTTTGAAGAACTTGAACGTAAAAATTATATTTTTAAAGATTCAAGCGGAGCATATGTTGTAAATAAAATATCACTTGTAAAAAAAAATGCACTGGATAGATCCAAGTGATAGAAAGGAATGAATAAATGCCGGTAATTAAACGTTTTGAAATGGGAAACGGTTTTACACATATTGAAAACGATTGCTTGAGAGATATTACTCTTGACATTCAGGAGAGAGGTTTACTGGTAACCATGCTGTCACTACCTGACGGTTGGGATTTTTCAGGATTAGGTTTAGCTTCTATATTACCTTGCGGTAAGTCAAAAGTTTATTCCACACTAAAAAAACTTGAAAAGGCAGGATATCTGCGAAGAACAAGAATAACCAACAAAAAAGGTGTGGTTATTGATTGGAGATATGATATTAGCGGAAGCCCTATCTTTCGTGAAAATCAAGAAATGAACAAAGAAATTATACCAGTTGCTGAAGATCAGAAGATTGGTAAAATTACCAGTTACCGAAAATCGGAAAGTGGAGATAAAAGTCCAGTTACTGAAAATCGGAAAGTGGAGATAAACCCACTTACCGATTTTCCAGATGTGGACAATCGGTAAGATAATCAAATACTAAATAATAAATTACTAAATAATATTAATCAATCTATCAATCAAGATAATATAAATAATATTAATATAAATACATATAGATGCGACGATTTGGATTCGATTGATGAGATTGATATAAAAAACAGGATCGGTTATGAGAAGCTGAAAAATGAATTTGACGAAAAGCAGCTTGATAACATCGTCGGTCTTATGACGGAGACATTCAAGTCGGAAAAGGAGAGAATCAGAATTGCCGGAGAAAATCTTGAAGCACAGCGTGTAAAGGAAAGATTTGCAGCTTTGACGGATAATCATATCCGGTATGTGCTGGAATGCATTCAGAACCAGAGCGGTAACGGAATAAGAAATATCCGCCAATATCTTCTGACGTCCCTTTACAACGCCCCGGTAACGATGGAAAGCTATTATGCCGCAAGGGAACGGCCGGACAAGCCCGATAGGGAAAGCGAAGCTGAACACAGCTACGACCTAAACGAAATGAAAATGTTTGTAAACAATTTTCCGGATATTTCACCATGATTTTACATTTTCAAAAAAATTTTCCTCTCAATTTCGCCATAGAGGCTATCAGCAAGCCTCAGAATCGATTTTAGCACGTTCAGACAGAAAACAATACCCTAAAAATTAAAACGTCTTAAAACAGCCTTATTTTAGCTCTTAGAGCGCATTATGATTTTTGAAACTTGAAATAAAACGCTCACAGAACCGTCTGCAAGGCTCTGTAAGGCGTGAAGCAGCGAAGGGAGTGATAGGATATGCCTGATTCCGGACAGGCTGAGAAGGGCCTGTAATTGCAAATATCGGCTATGCCGAAAAGAAAGGAAGTTGAGAATTTGAAGAAATTTAAAAGATTTTATCAACGGATATTAATGCTGATTACTGCCGCAGCCGTATTGTGTTCGGCGCTGCCTGTACAATTGGCTGTTTCCGCCGCGGGAGTAACAGTCAAGAGGACGGTAACTTACTACGAGGAATACCGCAGACAGAGCGAGCTTAAAATCGGACCTGACGCCGTACTTCACTTTGCAGACTGGGCAGTTATTACGGATTCCGACACAAACGAACCCCTTTACTGCATTGAACCGGGAGCCGATTTGAACAGCGCTGTGGATAAGCTGTCATATTCCGAAGGGACATGGGCAGCATTAACGGGTTCAAAACTGGAACTGCTTGGCCGTGTATTTCTTTACAGCTACACGAAGGGAAACCCAAATGCAAGCGCCGCTTCCCGGCAGCAGTACATTGCAACTCAAATGCTGGTATGGGAGGTTATGGCGGGTCAGCGCGACAGTGATTTCAACAAAATAAACAATGGCTATACTCCGGTAAGCGACCTTTTCAAAAGCGGAAATATGTCTAATCCCTCCGGAATCCAGACCTACTACAACCAGTATGAAAAGGCGATAAAAGATCATAGCAAAGACGTTACCTGCGCTTATCTGCAAGAGTCTGTAGCAAACAGCAATATCGCAAAGGTAAACGCGGACGGAACCTACACCTTCACAGACAAAAATAATCAGCTGGGAAATTACGACGTAAATATTACAAACGGTTCTGTAATTTCTCATACCGATTCCCAGCTGAAGGTCAAGATCGACGCTAACAAAAAGGCAAAAATCACCCTTGTTCAGAATAAGGCGAACGCAGAAAACGAACGCAGCGGAGTTTTAGTACTGCTTCGTTCCGGCTTGCAGACGATGACTAAAGCTAAAGCCGATCCAAGACAGTATTACGCCTTTGTTACCGGACTTGACACAGGAAATCTAAGCCTTGTGAAAACCTCCGATGACGGAGTAGTGGACGGACTTCAATTCAAAATCACCGGTCCGAACGGCTTTACTACACAGGTAACTACGAAAAACGGCGGTAAAATTGAAATTCCTAATCTTGAACCTGGAAATTATACCGTCGAGGAAATGTATATGCCTGCAAGATATAACAAGCAGAACGCCAAAACCGTAACGGTTACTGCGGGACAGACCGCTTCCGTCAGCTTCAGAAATTCCCTGAAAAAAGGAGCGGTAGCAGTTCGCAAGTCCTCGGAGGACAACAACATCAGCAATATTACCTTTACTCTTAGGGCATATGAATATAATCCGACAGATACGTCTATGACAAAAATCGACATAATACAGTATGACGAAAACGGAAACAAGAAAGTCTCGTCAGAGCTGAAGGCTGCTGTTCCGGAAACAGGAATAGTCACATGGAATAACCTGCCGCTGTATACAAGCGGCAACAACAGGATTTACTATGAGATTGAAGAAACCGGAAAGCCTTCAAGATTTGCAGACTTAAAGCCTGCCGGAAATTTTCTTGATCAGGGAGATATGAATCTGCTGGATTACAGCTTTACCAACAAGCTGAAACGTTCTGAGATTCTCATCGTCAAGCTTGACGGAGAAACGGGAAAGACAATACCGGCAGCCGGAACAGGCTTTGAAATACTTGATTCCGACGGTAACAGGATTGAATTAACCGATTCGGACGGAAATAAAGTCAGCGTTTTTTACACCGACGAAACCGGAAAAATCAAGCTTCCTGAAAAGCTTACATACGGCACGTACCGGCTGGTCGAAACAGAAGCGCCGGAGGGGGATGTTTTAGACATCGAGCCTGTTGATTTCGCAGTGACTGAGGACGGCGCGGTTGTAACGGTTGAAAAAAATAATTCTCCGCAGAAAGGAACGATTTCTGTAAATAAAACAGGAGAAGCGTTTACAACCGTAAGCAACGATAACGGAGTTTATACGCCTGTTTTTTCCGAAACAAATCTTGAGGGAGCGGAATTTGAAATTTATGCTGCGGAGGATATATATACTCCTGACGGAACTCTGAGAATCGCCAAAGGCGATTTAGCGGATACGATAATAACCGGATCAGACGGTACGGCTTCATCAAAGGAGCTTTATCTCGGCACATATCAGATTATTGAAACCAAAGCTCCTTACGGTTACGTAACCGAAACCGGCGAACTTCTTGCGACAATAGAGTATGCCGGACAAAACGTTGAAATAACAAACGCAGCCGCAAGCTTCAGTAATAACTATCAGGGCGTAAAGATTTCTCTTGAAAAATATCTTGAGCAGTCTGAAAAATACGGCGTTGGAAGTAACGGCGAATATCTGAATATCGCATTTGGATTATTTGCTGCTGAAGAAATAACGGCGGCTGACGGATCGGTAATTCCAAAGGACGGATTGATTGAAACGGCGTATCTTTCAGAGAACATGACAACCGGATTCAATACAAAGCTTCCGTTTGGAAATTATTACGTTCGGGAAACTTCAACGGACGAGCATTACGTTGTCGACGAAACAAAATATCCCGTTGAATTTTCATACGCAGGACAGGAAACTTCCGTGCAGGAGATTGCTGTAAACGACGGAGCCGCGATTGAAAATATTCTGAAAAAAGGAAGGATAAACGGACTAAAGACTGACGCGGACGACGGTACGGTTATTGAGGGCGCTGTTATTGGTATTTTCAGCAATTCTGAAACAGAATTTACCGAGAAAAACGCGATCGATACCGTTATATCAGACAAGAACGGAAAATTCAGTTTTGAGGACGTCGTTTTCGGACAATATCAGATTGCAGAAATAGAATCTCCGGAAGGATACGTACTTACAGAAGAAGTATATCCGGTAACGATTTCAAAGGACGGAGAAACAATTTCAGTCGAGATAGAAAATGAAAAAATTCGAGGAAACGTAAAGCTTGAAAAAGCAAGTTTAATTAATCCTTCACAAAAGCTTTCAGGCGCGGTTTTTGAAATTTTCGCAGATATAAACGGCAATGAAAAATTTGATAAAGGAACTGATAAATCCTACGGGTACCTGAACGAAACAGAGGTGGGAGTATATCGGCTGGAAGGCGTCGAATACGGCGGATATTTTGTAAAGGAAATCAAAGCTCCCGACGGGTTTGCCGCTGATGAAAATTATTATTATTTTGAAATAAGAAATCAGGATGAAACAGTTGAAATCAGTAATGATGACAGCGAAAAATTTCTCAACGACGTTATCCGCGGAGATGTTGAAGGTCTGAAAATAAATTCAGACAGTGAAACGGCGTTAAGCGGGGCGGTGATAGGTCTTTTTACAGCAGATGAAACAGAATTTACCGAGAAAAACGCAATAGAAACGGTAAACTCCGGCAAAGACGGTTCGTTTGCCTTTAACGATATTATTTACGGTAAATACAAGATTGCTGAAATCAAAGCTCCTACAGGTTTCGTGCTTTCTGATAAGGTTTATCCCATAAATATTTCTGTAAACGGTATGATAATTGAAATTACAATTGAAAACAAACCGATAAAGGGTAACGTTATGGTTGTAAAGCATGATTCTGAAAAACCTGAACAGATTCTTAAAGGCGCCGTATTTGCAGTTTATCAGGATACGGATTCGGATAAAAAATACAGCGGTACGGATAAGTTTATCGGAAATCTGACAGAAGCGGCAGGAGTCCATGAATATAAGGATTTGCTTTACGGAGATTACCTGCTTAAAGAAATCAAAGCGCCTGAAGGGTATAATGCCGATAATTCATATTATCCTTTTTCAATCAGAAACGACGGAGAAACTGTAAGAATAAGCAATAACGGCGATGATAAGTTTTATAACAATATCGTCAAGGGTAAAATCGAAGGAATCAAAGTCGGAGAATCAAACGAACCGCTTTCCGGCGCGTTAATCGGATTGTTCGCCGACGGCGAATCAGAGTTTACAGAAAACAACGCGCTGAAAACAGATTTAACTGATGAAAACGGTAAATTTACTTTCGAGGACGTTGTTTTCGGAAAGTATACCGTTGCTGAAATTAAAGCACCTGCGGGATATATCCTGACGGAAAAAAGTTTTCCGGTAACTGTTGACGAGGACGGAGAAACAATTTCAGTTGAAATCAGCAATGAAAAAATTCGCGGAAGCGTCAGAATAGAAAAATATGACGAGCATACGAATGAAAAACTTTCGGGCGCGGTTTTTGAAGTTTATCGGGATAAAAACGGTAATAAAAAATATGATTCCGATGAGGAAACTGTAGGTGCGCTTGAAGAAACAGAGAAAGGAATTTATCAGCTGGACGGTCTTGAAACCGGCGACTATCTTCTGAAAGAAATAAAAGCTCCGGAAGGATATCAGCTTGATGAAAATTATTATGATTTTACTATACAAAACAATGGTGAAATTGTAAAAATCGGTAACAACGAATCGGGTGATAAATTTTATAATGCGACCACAACAATTGTAACTACCGTAACCACAACTACGACTGTGACAACAACTACAACTGCAACTCAGACTACTCCGGTTACTTCTACCTCTACTACTCCGGCAACTACGATCACAACGGTTACAACAGTTCCGAACACAACAGTTACAATACCTGCCGTTCCGACGTCGCCGTCCGCTCCGAAAACAGGAGACGACAGACTTCCTATAACAATTTTTGCAGCGGGAATAACTGCGCTGGCGGCTATACTCATTACTTCAAAATTAAAGAAAAAAACTCCGTGGGGTGACGATATTGAATAACGATGAAACAAGCAAACAGGTATTTGTTTATGCATGCGACGGTGTAAAGCAAGGGCTAAAAGCCCTTGCTGTATACTATGAAAGATATAAGGAGAAAAAATCTCAGTATAAGCAGGCAATTAAAATAGAAAATGGACGTATGAAGCTTTATGAACCATACAAGGGAAAGCAGACTGTCCGTCAGCTTATGCAGCATAACCAGCAGCTCAACAGCGTGGATATTTCTACAGATTCAAGTCTCAGGACTTTTAACGGAATTGCTAAAAAGCACGGTATTGATTTTGCCGTTAAGAAAGATTCCGAAAACGATAAGTATCTTATATTTTTTAAAGCTAAGGATCAGGATGTTATGGCTTCGGTTTTTGATGAATTTTCTAAAAAAGAGCTTAATAAAAATTCAAAAAAACAATCCCTTATAAATAAAATTAACGAGAAAGAAAAAGCCGTAAAAGAAATGCGGAAAGATTTACAGCTCAACGCTGAAAAATCCGATAAAAATTTGTCCGGTAAGGATTTAAAAAATGAAGAAAGATCGCTTTGATATAAAAAAAATTATAAGAAATTTTCCGAAATACAGTCATATATTTTTTGGAATTTTATCTTTTTATTCAGTCAATAAATTCTGCTATTTTTACAGAATTTTACCGGGAGATTTTTTTGAAAAAATATATTTTCTGATTGAAAATCCTTTCAGAATTTTTACCGGAAAGTTCATCAGTCTTAACGGTGAAGATCTGCTTTATTCTATGCTTGTAGGAATAATAGTTTTCGCTTTGATTTTCGCTCGTGCGCCAAAGAAAAAATTCCGTACCGGAGAAGAACACGGCTCTGCAAAATGGGCGGATAAATATGAAATTGAAAAATTTCAGGATAAGAATTTCCGTAACAATTGTATTTTAACCGCCACAGAGGGACTGACAATGAAAGACTATATCGGAAATCCCACAAACGGACGAAACAAAAATATCCTTATAATAGGAGGTCCGGGTACGGGAAAAACAAGATTTGTTGTTTTGCCGAATCTTATGCAAATGCATTCAAGCTATGTTATAACCGATCCTAAAGGCACGATACTTCCCGATATAGGCAGCCTTCTTTATAGGAAAGGTCATTATAAAATAAAAGTTTTGAATCTTGTCAACATGAAAAAATCAATGCATTATAATCCTCTGGCATATTTACACACAGAGCTTGACGTTTTAAAATTTTCAGAAATGCTTGTCGATTCTACTCAGTCGAAAGACGCAAAAAGGGATTTCTGGGTAGACGCTGAGAAGCTTCTGTATTCTGCCGTTATCGGCCTTATAATCTTCGAGGCTCCGGAAGAAGAAAAGAACATGAATACTCTTATTGAGATAATAAACGCTTCAAAAACAAGTGAGGACGAGGGCTATGCCAACGCCGTGGACATGCTTTTTGAGGAGATTGAACAGAAAGATCCGCGCCATTTTGCCGTGCGACAGTATAAGAAATACAAGTTAGGCGCAGGTAAATCGGCTAAATCTATACTTCTTAGCTGCGGTGTAAGGTTAGCGCCGTTCGATATCAGGGAGGTAATGGAGCTTATGGATTATGACGAGCTTGAAATAGACAAGCTTGGCGAAGAAAAATCAGCTTTGTTCGTTATAACGTCGGATACCGATCCGTCTCTCAACTTTATAGCTTCATTCCTGTATACTCAGATGTTCAATTTGCTGTGTACAAAGGCAGACGACGAATACGAAGGGAAACTGCCGATTCCGGTGCGGTGTATATTCGACGAATTTGCAAACCTTGGAAAAATACCTCACTTTGAACAGCTTATAACAACGATTCGTTCAAGAAATATATCCGCATGTCCTATTTTGCAGACAAAATCTCAGCTGAAAGCAGTTTATAAGGATTCGGCTGAAACTATTGCAGGCGGCTGTGATTCTACGATTTTTCTCGGAGGACAGGAAAAGTCTACCTTAAAGGATATGACAGAGCTTCTCGGCTCTCAGACGATAGATATAATCACTTCGTCTAAAACATATGGAAATCAGAAAAGCTCTACAACAAACTTTCAGAAAGGAAACAGAAAACTGCTTGACGAAGCGGAGATATTCAAAATACCCGGTGAAAAATGTATATTAACAATCAGAGGCGCTAATCCGTGGCTGTCTGATAAGTACGATATAACAAAGCACCCTAATTATAGGTATCTCGGAAGCTTTGACAAGCGGAACAAATTCAACGTACAGAAATACATAATGAAAATGCGGTCTAATGCTGATTTTAAAATAAATGATAACGATACCGTAACGGAAATAAAAGAAAATTCGCCAATGGCGAATTAAAGGAGGAATTTAAAATGGAAATCTGGACTCAGGGGGTAGCAATATTAGGAAACGTAGTTTTTTTAGCCGGTTTGTTTATATTAGCGTATAACGTTATCGTAGCATTTTCGTCGCTGAATTCTCAGAATGCGGAATCCAAGAATCATGCGGGACTGGGAATTGCAGCCGGCGCCGGCGTAATGCTGGTTGGAAAAATTTTGATACCTATGATTGAAACTTCAATAAATATATCATAAGGGAGGAAACAGAATAAATGGATATAGCAGGCGCGATATCCGACGCTATTGCCAATTTGCTTCGTCCGGCTGTAAAGGTTCTGCTTGAAGGCATGTTTGGAATAATAAACGACAGCGTAGGCTATGCCGGTAAGGAATTGTCAAAGGACCCGGAAACATGGAACAGCGGAATGTTTTCTTTACTTCGTAATGTTTCAATAAACGCAGTTGTTCCCATTGCCGTAATAATTTTAACGTTAGTAGTCTGTTATGATCTTATATCGTCATTTATTGATAAAAGTACGCGAGACATAGACGTTGAAATTGTTATCAAGTTTGTTTTCAAGGCGTTTATCGGAATATTTATCCTGAATCATACCTTTGATATTACAATGGGAGTATTTGCAATGGGGCAGAATGTCGTAAACAAGGCAATTGAAATATTCGGAGATTCTTCGGTAATTACTGCGGATTTATATAACGCCTATTCTCAGCAGATAGAAGATATGGGGGCCGGAAGCCTTTTTGTTGCAGTAATTGAAATGGGATTTGTAAATATTATATCCCTTGCCGTATCCGCTGCCGTAATGGCGGTTACAACTGCACGAATGATAGAGATATATATTTTTTGTTCAGCAGCGCCTATCCCCTTTGCAACCCTTACCAACAGAGAATGGGGCAGCGTGGGAACAAATTATATAAAAAATATATTTGCTCTGTCGTTTCAGGCGTTTTTCATGATGATATGCGTCGGACTTTATTCAGGATTGGTCAATAATATAGTTATTTCAAATACCGATTCCTTGAATTTTTCACTTATGAAATGTATGGCTTTAAGCTTGGTGCTTATATTTATGCTGTTTAAGTGCGGCAGCATTTCTAAATCCATATTTAACGCGCTTTAAATTAAAAGAAGAAAGACGATTCTTATAAATAATTCGCCATTGGCGAATTTGGAATAAAGGAGAAGAAGTATTATGAAAATCAGAAAAATGATTACTGCTTTTGCAGCGGCTTTGGTTTTATCAATCACATTTGCGGGATGTAACCAGGCGGAAAGAGTTTCCTATAACTTATCTAAAGAAGCTGATAATTTCAACGACATAAGGCAGGTTACGGTGATTAACTGCATAGAGGGAGACATATTGTTTCAAATGACAGGCAAGATGTCTATCACAGCAGATACGTCAGATAATCAGCTTGAAATTATTGTGGAGGACGAAAACGGAGAATATAAGAAGCACTTTATCGGTCTCAGCAATAACGTTACCTATGTAGTTGAAGATATTACTTCGGAAGACGTCAGCAACTATAAATATACGCTTAATTTTAATCCTGATATGTGGATTCCCTTTAACGCGGAAACAATAGATTAAAATTAATTCGCCATTGGCGAATTGGAAAGGAAAAAGATAAATGGAATATAACGATGAGTTTTTGAAAACCCTCAGAGTTAATGTCAATCCGGACAACATGGAAAACAGTCCGGATAGCGCAGATTTGGTTATTAACGAAAATGAAGAGGAATATCTCGCAAATCCAAAGGGATTTTTGTCCTTGATTATAGAATCAAAGATAGAAAACCAACTGAATAAGATAGACATCCTTAATGAAAAGATTTCGGTTTTGCAGGATAAAATCCAAAGACACTACGGTAAAATTGACAAGCTTAAGACTAAAATCGTAAAGCTTGAAAAGCAGAGTCAATTCCTTGAAGCTGTTGCGAGGGCATACCCAAAGCTGTCAGAAATCTTGAAAACTAAAATAGATAAGAATCGGGAAAAAATATCAAGTATAAAAAATGAGAAAATCCCCTGTCGGCTTGATAAGATAGATAAGCATAACTCCTCTATAAAGAAGCTTGATAAAAAAATTGAAAAGCGAAATCTGAAAATAAAGACTTATGAGAATATTCAAAACTATTTTGACAGCTTTTCAATCAGTAATTCAGAGCAGCGGCATGATAACTTTATATCCTGCCTGAAATCAATGAATAATTCGGCTGTTTTCAAAACGCAAAATAAGCTTGAGCGTAATATCTTAAAATTAGAAGAGCTGAAAGAAAAAACACAGTTTCTTAGTAAAAATACGCTTAGAACAGATAAATCCACAAGAGACTGGATAGAAGCCAAAACGGAGAAATTTGAAGGCAAAATTTCGAGCCTTGAGAACAAAGTAAAATTACAGACTCAAAAGCTTGATAAGTACATGCAGCTTAATACGGATATGAACAATATCAATTCAAATTTGCCCATGGAACATAATCATCAGATTGAGGATATTATGAATAAAAATGAAGCCGACTTACCTTCTCTGTCAGAGCTTGCGGCAGAAAATATATCTTCCTCATTACTTGCGGATAAGATGGCTGACAGAATTTTAACGAATAATGCTGATATTATACGCGATACCTTGTCAAAAACTAAGGATATCAGAGTTGAAAAAAGTATTGAATCAAGTTCAAGGATTAATGCCGCTGAAAAAAATCAGATAAAAATATTAGAAAAGAATAATACTGCCGAGAAAAAGCCCTCACTTTTAAATAAGCTTAAAGAAAATGAAAAGACCGTTAAGCAGAAGCCTGAAAAACAGAAACAAAAATCCGTTGACAAGGAACAGCTTGCAATATAAATTCTCCAATGGCGAAAAAAGGTCTTTGCCCAAGCAAAGACCTTATAAATAAATATCACGGCGGTGTCCTATATTTAATGCTGTAATAATGAGCTTATCATCTTCAATAATACAGATCAGTCTATAATCGCCTATTCTGTATCTCCATTGACCGCTTCTGTTAGCTGTCAGCCCCTTTCCATGCTGACGGGGATTATCACAATTGACTAAATTCTTATCAATCCACGCTTTAATCATACGTTTAGTATAGTTATCGAGTTTTTTGAATTCCTTATCAAATTTAGGCGTAGTTTCTATTTTGTATTTCATAATTCAAGCTCATCCCATAATTCTTCTATAGGTCTGCTCTTTTTACCGCTCTTTACATACTCATTATATGCTTCGTCAGCAACGGCAATATCGAATTCTTCTTCAATTTTTTCAAATAACGCTTTCTTAAAGGCTTCGCCAACAGAAATAGAGTGAATTTTGGCATAGCTGTCTACCAATTTTCTTTCTTCTTCTGTTAATCTTATTGAAAATGCCATAATATCAGCCTCCTTCTGTAGTACATTATACTACAAATAATGTACTTTGTCAACACCAATTTAGAAATTCGCCAATGGCGAATTGGAAAGGAAAAAAATGAATTCCAATTATAATTATACAAACGGAGAAAATTGCCATTATAATTTTTATGTTATAGCCTTTGATTCCCAAAACGGGTATAAAAATTACGGCGATATGAAAGCGGATCTTACTTTTTCAGAAGCCCGCGCCGAGTATAAAAAGGCTGTTTCAGAAAACCCAAGGCATGTAAACACCATGCTTGGAGTAAGTTACATGACAGACAGATACGACCTTGAACCCGCCGGCGCGGGCGCGGTCGACTTATTGCAGCATATAGACGGACAAACCCGGCTTTCGTCAGATTATGCAAAGAATCCCGTGCTGAAAAATGAGAGCTTAATAAAAACCAATGTAATTAATATTCTGAAAAAGGATATTGAAAAGCAAAAAGATTATTCGCTTACGGATAAAGATAAAAGGCCGGCTGAAAAAAGTACCGGTTCTCTTATCGGAAAGCTGCGCCGGAATGAAAATAAGCTTAAATCTCATAATAGACCTGATGTAAGCGTTGAAAATCAAAGAATTATATAAAATTCGCCATTGGCGAATTAAGAACTGAGGCAAATAATGTATATACAATTTTCAAAGGATATAAATAAAATAAGAAATACGTTTTTCTGGTTTGTTACAGTCAGAGAACTGATCGTCGGCGGAACGTTCACAATAACCGGTTTTATCCTTTATCAGATTTTTAAAAGCCATGTAACCTATCAGTCGGCAGCTTATCTTTTATTTATATATATGTTAATTCCCGGATTTATTCTTTTCTATAATAAAAACGGCATGAAATGCGAAAAGGTTTTATTTTATAAAATCAAACGCCTTATCGGCGGCAAGGTACGTCCGTATAAAACGGAAAACCTTTACGCTCATATAGAAAAGGAAATTAAAAAACAAGAGGTGAAACAAATTGCCGTTTCTTACAAAAACAGTAAAACAAAAAATACCGTCGGTAAAAAAGCTCAGAAGCGCGCTCCCGAAAACGGTTCAGCAAAGCATACCGTTTCTGGACATGAGAAAAGACGGTATATGCATGGTAAAGGGCGATTACTACACTAAAACAATGCAGTTTGACGATATTAATTACAAGCTTGCTTCACAGGAGGAACAGGAAACAATATACGCAAAATACTGCAATTTCCTTAATCATTTTGAACATGACGTTGATATACAGTTTTCTTTCCAGAATAAGATTATTGATATAAAGGAATTCAGCCAATATATAGAGCTTGCGAAAAGAAACGATCAGAAACAGTTTTCCGATATCAGACATGAATATGAAGAAATGCTTCATGATCAGCTTGAAAAGGGCAGCAACGGCATTAAGCAAATTAAATATTTGACCTTCGGCGTTCATGAATCAAATTTTAAAAAAGCAAAGATTATGCTTGAAAGAACAGAACTTGAAATAATAAAGATTTTCAAAACTATGAAGGTGACTTCACATACTCTTAACGGCTATGAGCGCCTTAAGCTGCTAAAAGAAAGTATGCACCCATGCGAAAACGTTCCGTTCAGTTTTGACTGGAAAAGACGTTATCAGTCGGGAATGTCCGTTAAGGATTACATTGCTCCTACTTCTCTTGATTTCGGCAGACTCAGAAACTTCAGAATGGGAAGCGCATACGGCGCGGCATATTACATATATATAGACGCGGCCGAAATTTCCGATCGTATCATTGAGGATATTATGGCTATTGACAGTAATATTCATATAAATATTCACACACATTCAATGGATCAGCAGAAGGCATTGAGATTTGTCAGTAAAAAGCTTACCAACGCCAACGAAGTAAAGGTACGACAACAGCAGAAGGCTATGGAGAAAGGTCATGACGGGGATATCCTTTCTATGGATTTAATTAACGATATTACCGCTGCCCAGAACGTATATCAGGATTTATCAAGAAGAAATAACCGATTCTTTATTACCACGCTGCTTGTTACGTCTTATTCAAAGAATCCGTCCGAGCTGTCCGGTATTGAAAGAGATATTTCCGCTGTTTTGCAGAAATACAAGTGCGAGCTTAGACCTCTTGACGATATGCAGGAGGAGGGGGCGATGTCCTCGCTGCCTATAGGAATAAACAAGGTTGAAATAAACCGCTGCTTTACGACAATTGAGCTTGCGGCTTTTATGCCGTTTACAACTCAGGAGCTTTTCATGCCGTATTCAACCTATTACGGTCTTAATTCCATTTCAAACAATATGATTCTTCTAAACAGAAAGTCTTTAAAAAGCGGAAACGGTCTGATCTTAGGACTGCCGGGCGGCGGAAAGTCGTTTGCGGCAAAGCGCGAGATACTCGATACGTTTTTCAGAACCTATGACTATATTATTATCTGCGATCCCGAATCGGAATATGTGGCTCTCACCGAAAAGTTAGGCGGCGCGGTGGTAGATATTTCCGCGACTTCAAAGAATCATATAAATCCGTTCGACATAAGTCTGAAAAGCTATGAAAAGGGCGACGATCCGGTTGCCGTTAAATCACAGTTTATACTGTCCGTGTGCGAAGCCGCTATCGGAGAAATAAGCGCCGGAGAAAAATCAGTGATTGACCGCTGCGTAAAAAAAATATATGATAAATACTTTCTTAATCCTGTTCCGGAGAATATGCCTATTTTTGAAGATTTGTACAACGAACTGAGAGATACGGAAAGCAAGCACGCGCAGAATGTCGCGGACGGTCTGGAGCTTTATGTAACAGGTTCTCTCAGTATTTTCAATCACAGAACCAATATTAATATAGATAATCGGGTAGTATGCTTTGATATAAAGAAGCTTTCCGAACATCTGCATAAAATAGGAATACTGATTATAACCGACTTCGTCTGGAACAAGGTGTCGGACGGACGGGACAGAAAGAAATACACATGGTATTACATAGACGAATTTCACAGAATACTTGAAGATAAGCTTACAGCCGTTTATACAAAGGATATGTGGAAACGATTCAGAAAATGGAATGCTCTTCCCACGGGGATTACTCAAAACGTATCCGATTTTCTTATTTCTCCCCAGGCTGAGAGCATACTGCAGAATTCGCAATTTGTATATATGCTTGAACAGGCTTCCGGCGACAGAGATATTCTTGCGGCACAGCTTAATATTTCTCCTCAGCAGCTTGAGTATGTAACAGATTCGGAAGAAGGCGAAGGACTTATATACTTTAACGGTACGATTATTCCGTTTAAGGACAGGTTTCCTAAAAATACGCAGATATACAAGCTTATTACTACAAAAGCTTCAGAGGACTTTGCATAAAAAATTCGCCGTTGGCGAATTTAAGGGAGTGAGCTGTTGGCAATTAACAAAGACGCCGTTAAAAGGGCGCAGAGAAAAAGAATATATCAGAAAAATAAAAACAGCCGGCTGAATAATATTAAAACTGCCGGAGCGTTATATGCGGTCAAAACAGCGGAAAAAAGCAACGAGGACGATAACGCCGGCGTCAACGCGTTAACATCTTCCGCTTCCGCCGGTATCAGGCTGTCGGGCAGAATAAGCCATAGTCCTAAGACCGAAAAAATTGATATGAAGGATGTCAAGCGATCGCTTAAAGAAAGCATAACAAAAAATCTGACTCCCGAAGGAAGATATCTGTCCCACCAGAGAGCGATCAATCAGTCGGTGCGTTCGCAGACGCAGCTTATTAAAAGACCTAAGACTGATTTATATAAGAAAAACCGCCGTAAGCTTTATCAAAGGCTTAAGAATAAATGCAGCGACATTAAAGCTAATGTTATACATAATATAAAGGCTATTCCGGGTAAGGTTAAAAATTGGGCGAAAAAGAAGTTAAAGGATATTGCGCTGAGTTTTCTGAAAGCCGCTTCGGGAATAGTTGTAGGTATGTTTTTTATTGTCGTTTTTCCGGTAATGTTTATTATAATGTTTACGGAAACGTCTTCTCCGGGGATCATTTCTGAAACGCTTGCGGACATGCAGTATGCATATCCGGCGGATGAGAACGACATTACCAGAGCTGCTATTCATTGGCAGTCTCTCATTATATCGTTAAACAACAGGTATAACAATATACCTAACATGGTAACGGAACAGGGACAGCGTTTTGATTATACAAAAACAGAAAAGTGCGATATAGAGGACGATACCCATAAAATACTGTCGTTTTTATCGGCATATTACCTGAAGTGGGAGTTTAACGACGACGTACGTAATTTTATGACGCAGATTTTCAACGAGATGTACGTTATCGAATACGGCTTTACTTCGGAGCAGAAAACATTGACGTCAATTATAGAGATTAATAAATCAGAACTGCCTTCCCCGCTGCCGGTCAATTATAAGGTTATGTCTGAATATAAGAAATCCGACGGAACAGAAATTGCCGTTGTTTCCGTTTCGGAAATAAAAGAATTTGTAACCCTTAATTATTCTATAAGAGAAAACAAGAACTTTGACGATATAGTAAATAAATATCTCAACGATATTCAGAAGGAAAACTATATCGGATACTATGAAAGAAAAGGCGGAGCAATAAAAGCCTTTTCAAGTCCTTTCGCTTTTGACTGGACAAACATGATAACAAGTCCGTTCGGTTACAGGCAGTGGGACGACGGAAGTACAGAATTTCATAAGGGAGTTGATTTCGGAGCTGCCAACGGTACCGAAATACTTGCCATATCAGACGGCGTCGTAAACGTAGGAACAGGCTGTGAGCATAACTATCCTAAAAACGGAAGCTGCGGCTGCAACGGAGGATTCGGAAATTATGTTGAAATAATCTGCGACGACGGAACGGTAATACTTTACGGTCATATGTCTCAGGTTGCCGTAAAAAATGGTCAAAGAGTAAAAAACGGTCAGGTTATAGGGTATTCCGGCTGCACAGGCTGGTCAACCGGATTTCATCTGCACTTGCAGATGGTAAAGGACGGCGAGTATATAGATCCTATGACGTTTATCAAGCCTTACAGTCCATAATAAAGGAGAATATAATAATGCAGGATTTTGATAAAAGAATCGAAAAGCTGAAAATTGATGAAAAAAGAATAACAGAAAAGATAAAGGATTATAACGAAAAAATCTCTGAAATACAAAAAAAGATTGTTGAACTTGAAAATCAGAAAATTGTAACAACGTTTCGCAGTACCGGTTTTTCTCTTGAAGATGTAATAACACACATATCGGCTTTATCGAAGGAAAAGGAAAACGATGATTTTGAAAAAGAATTCGCCGCGCTTGAAGCGGCTGAAAAGGAGAAAGAAAATGAAATTTAAGCTTATTATTCCGGTATTGCTTTCATGCGCTTACATAGCCGGATCGTCAGTCTGCTTTGCAGCGCCTGCGGTAACAAAGGCTGAAACGTCTGAAACGGAAGCTTTGGAAACGACGCGGACGGAAACAGAGCCTGTTGAAACCGAAACGGTAACGGCGCCTATTACAGAACCTCCGGTTACAACGCCGAGCTATTACGATGAGATTCTTAAGTATGTGGGGGATGAAAACGCTCCCCAGCTTGACGAAAATCTTCAAAACAATGGGTTGACGATAGATAAAAGCGTTATTGATTACAGTCAGAAAAGTATGTATACGATTACTTCCAGAAGCGGAGACGTTTTCTATCTTATAATAAACAGCTCGGACGGAAGCGTTTATTTCTTAAATTCTGTGGACACGTCGGACCTTACCGCATTACTGTCGGAGGATTCGCAGAAGGCGGGCAATGAGATAAATCAATCGGCGCTTGAAAATATACGGCAGACAGAGGCTGAAACCGATATATCGGGAGCAGTGCAGTCTAAGACTGAAACAATAAATAATAAAAAAACAGATAATAAGAAAAACATACTGTCCACAATTATTCCAATCGCCGTTGTAGGAGCAGCTACCGCAATTATTATATATATAAGACGGAAGAAAAATAACAGAGCCGCATACGACGACGACTTTCTTGAAACTCCGCAGGAACCGGAATCAAACATAATTCCGTATAATGAAGCTGAAACGGAGGAACAGAAATCCGTTCAGACTGAATCCGAAAATGAACCGACGGAAGCTGAAGAAACCGTACAGCCCTATATTGACAGCGATGATTTTGAAGAAACAGAGGAAAACGTATAAGTTTGAAAGGAAATAGTTATGAAAAATATAAAATCAGCTCAAGTAAAAAAGATAGATAATGTAGGAAGAATTCAAATTCCTAAATATATGAAGAATAATCTTAAAATAAAGAACGGCGATTACGTTGAAATATACGAAAACGGCAATGAAATTATAATTAAAAAGCATAACGTTTCATGCGTTTTCTGTGAAAACCTTGATTCCCTGACAGCGTTTCGGGATAACTTCATATGCCATGAATGCTTGGACAAACTAAAAGGTATATAAAATTCGCCAATGGCGAATTCACAAAGGAGTGTTTGTAAATGGCTAAAGATAAATTTTCTGTCAATCTTAAAAATTTAAGAAATGAAAAAGGAATTACGCAAAAACAGCTTTCAGATATCCTACAGGTCAATCAAAGAACGATCGCACATTTAGAAAATAATTACCGCCGCCCCAGTTACAATTTACTTATTGCAATTGCAGAATACTTTAACATTTCTATTGATTATCTTGTCGGACGAACTGATAATTCAAAAATATATTCGCCAACGGCGAATTATAAAGGAGAGACTGAAATAAAAAGCCCAAATGAAAATTTTGAAAAAAAATCTGCTTTCATCCAAAATAACTTTAAACTGCCGTTATTTAATGATGAAATGGAAAAAGAATTAAAGCATATTACGGATTGGATTTGTACACAGCAAATTTCTGAAATTTTTATTGATATCATTAATGATATTATTATGGAAGCTATACAAATAAATAAGGAATTATGTATTAATACTGATTTTAATGAATGTTTAATTAATTCTAAATTAAAATATGGATATGACATAAGTAATTTAAATTATTTTTCAAGAATTTCAAGAAGGGATTTTACTGCTGTAAATAAAAAAATCAAAACTATAAATTTCGAATTTTCTGCTAAAAGACCTTTTTTTACAAAGCATACGGAAAATGTTGTGCGATATTCAGTGCGAAAAATATTTTATTTAAATTCAAATAATGATCTGTATAAAAACTTTTTACATAGATTTCTTTCGGAACTATATAGAGCCAATCATTTTTTAAGGGGCGTCTGTTTAGATTTGCTTGATGAAGATGATTTAGAAAGAATAATGAAGATGAAATAGAAAATTGGCTTGATGAAGATGAAAATAAGGATAAAAAAGACAAGAAATAAATTCATGTTTAAGTTTGAAAAAAATTGAAATAAATGAAATTCGCCAATGGCGAATTGTAAAGGAGTGAATAATATAAATAGTTCAAATGAAAATTTTGAAAATAAACCCGCTTTCATACAAAATAGCTTTAAACTGCCGTTATTTAATGATGAAATGGAAAAAGAATTAAAGCGTATTTTCGATTGGATTATTATTCAGCAAATTTTTGAAACTATAATAAACGGCATTAATCAAATTATTACGGTATCTATACAGGTGAATAAAAAATTATGCGCGAATTCTGATTTTAATGAATGTTTATATAATATAGCGTATGACGTAAATGAGTTGAATATCGTTTCAAGAAAAGAGTTTTTTGCTGTTAATAAAAAAATTAGAATTATTGATTTCAGATTATCCGCTAAAAAACCAATTTTTACAAAACATACATCAATTTTTATATTGTATTTAATGCGTCAACTACAGGAAGTAACTAAAACAAATAATAGTTTGTATTGTGCCTTTTTGTACCGATTTCTTTTAGAATTATATAAAACTGATATTTTAATCAAGGAAAATAATTAGGTAATATTCGTAATCATTTCGTAATCATATTTATTATGTTAATAACCAAACTTGTAAGTGTAGCCAGAGAAACAAAAAAAGCAACTAAAGCAAGTACTATTTTCCAGAATCTTTTTATAATCTCTGATTTCCCTTTTGCACCTTTGATTATTGTATATATAACATGATACATCACATCTATATAATATCTTGCTATAAAAAATGTTAATGTGGATAATGCTATAAAATAAAGAAATAAAACTATTGAATGTTTGTGTATATTTTTTATAATTTGCCTAATTAAAATTATATTGATTATAATTCCTATAACGGATACACTGAATTTTAGCATTCCTTTGGCAAAATTATCAATATATGATGACTTGAAATTTGGATAGGAAAATATACCAAAAGCTATTATGATACTTGATAATACAGTTATAATAGTTGAATTTTCTATTTTAGCTAATGAAAAGATTAACGCCCCAACAATAAATAAAGCTAAAGAGAAGCTATATGACCAATGATTCTCTCCTTTATAATAGTTGTTTAATATAGATTTTATCTTTTTAAACAAATCGTTACCTCCTTGCCTTTTATATCCAATTATATCAGAATTAAAAGAAAAAATCAAATAAGAGGTGAAAATGATAAATGATGCTAATAAAAGAATTGTTAATTGGTATAATCGTTACCGGATCTTTTATGGGCTTATTAACACTCCTTCTTAAGCTTAAAGATAAATTTGAAAATTGGCTTGATGAAGATGAAAATAAGGATAAAACAGACAAGAAATAAATTTATGTTTAATAAGGTTTGAAAGGACGATGAAAATATGGCTAAAACCAATGATTTTTCAAGCAACTCTACATTTAATCCAACTCCGCATAAGCTTGTAATAGCCGAAAAACCGTCGGTTGCAAGAAGTATTGCAAACGTACTCGGAGCTTCAAATAAGAAAAAAGGCTGCCTTGAGGGCAACGGATATATCGTTTCATGGTGCGTCGGACATCTTATCGCTCTTGCCGAACCGGAAGCCTATGACGTTAAATATACTGTAAAACCGTGGCAATTGGATACATTGCCGATACTCCCTCAAAATTGGAAATTCAAGGTAATTGAGGAAACAAAGGAGCAGTTCGGCATTCTTAAATCGCTTATGCAAAATGAAACCGTTTATGAAATTATATGCGCCACCGACGCCGGAAGAGAGGGAGAATGCATATTTCGCTATGTATACAAGCTTGCCGGCTGTAACAAGCCTGTAAAAAGATTATGGATATCCTCTGTGGAGGAATCCGACATACGTCAGGGATTTGATAATCTGAAAGACGACAGAGAATATGATAATCTTTACAGTTCAGGCTTTGCAAGAGCCAAAGCGGACTGGCTTGTCGGAATGAACGCTACCCGTCTTTTTTCAGCTGCTTCCGGAGCGTTTTTGTCTGTCGGGCGTGTTCAGACTCCTACGCTTGCCATGATCGTAAACCGTGAAAATGAAATCAATAATTTTCAGAAACAGAAATATTATACGGTTGAGCTTAACTGCGGAGCATTTTCCGTCTGCTCTGAAAAAATAACGGAGCTTTCATCAGCACAGAGAATTCAGAATAATACGGACGAAAATACGGCATTTATAAAATCAATCGTCACAGAAAATAAAAAGGTAAAACCTCCTGAGCTGTTCGATCTGACAGCTTTGCAGAAAACCGCTAATATTTCGCTTGGATATACGGCGCAGCAAACATTAAATTATGCTCAGAGCCTGTATGAAAAATCCATTATTACATATCCCAGAACAGACAGCAGGTATGTCAACGCAAGTATGAAGGACAAGCTTTTTAAGCTTACGGAAGGCGCGGCGGATATTATGAATATCTGTTTTGAAAGCGATTTCAAACCGGATATTGATAATGTGATAAATGACAAAAAAGTGTCGGATCATCATGCATTGCTGCCTACTATGTCAGCATTCGATAAGGATAAAACAGATATTGTACCGGAAGCTGAAATGAAGCTCTTAAAGCTTATCTGCGCCCAGCTTATATACGCCGTTTCTCCGGCGCATATATTTGAAGCGGCAACCGTTACTGTAAGCTGTGCTGATATCCGCTTTACTGCTCAGGGTAAGAAAATAACAGAAATGGGCTGGAAGGGATATCAGACAAGGGTACTTCCTAAAATAACAGGAAAAGAAATTACCGTACAGGAAAGGATTTTTCCGGATATTACAGAAGGGCTCGTATTTGAAAACGTTAAAAGCAGAATAAACGAGCATTGGACTTCGCCGCCTAAAAGGTATACGGAAAGTACCTTGTTGGCCGCAATGGAACGTGCGGGAAATGATGATTATGAAGACAAAGCCGCTGAAAAGAAAGGCATAGGCTCGCCTGCTACCCGTGCGGGAATTATTGAAACCATAATAAAGAGAGGATATGTTCAGCGTACCGGTAAAAGTCTTGTACCCTCCGCAAAAGGAATCAGTCTTGTAAACACAGTACCTGAAGAAATAAAATCTCCTAAGCTTACTGCTCAATGGGAGGAAAAGCTTCAGGCAATTGAAAAAGGAAATATGACCTCCGGAGAGTTTATGAACGGGATAGCAGGGTTTGTATGCGGGCTTATTCAGAAATATTCAAATGCCGACATCCGCATTAGCCGAAAGGTTTTTGGAAAGTGTCCTAAATGCGGCGGGAACGTAGTCGAATATTCCAAAATGTACGGCTGTGAAAAGAGAAAAAGCTGTGGTTTTAAAATCTGGAAAACCATATCGGGAAAAAGCCTTCCTGAAGGCGCCATATTATCGTTGCTTGATCTCGGACGTACCGCAAAGCTCAAGGGATTCAAGAAAAAAGACGGAAAAGGCAAATTCGACGCGGCTCTGGTTATGAACGATGATTTTACCCTGTCGTTTAAATTTAAGTAATTCGCCAATGGCGAATTGGAAAGGAATTATAATTTTGAAATATGTAAAAAACGGATATGTTGGCTCAATGATATGGCATGCAAGAAACATGCGTGGAATGACTGAAAAAGAATTAGGCTTAAAGGCCGGATTTAACAGATTTACAGCTGAACGGAAAATAATATTATGTGAAAGAAACAGAAAAATTTTAAAAGAAAAGGATATGAAAAGAATTGCAAAAGCGCTTAATGTACATCCATTAGTTTTTAGAAATGAACTTCCTTCACATGACGAACTTTCAGCAATTTACATGCTTTTTTATCTCCATGAAAATTCTTTTATTATGTTTCGTAAATTTAAAGATGATGTTTATATTAAATTTTATTCTTTCTTTATAAGTGAATTACTCAAGGAATGGGATATACAGTTAAAACGCTACAATAATGATGAAATAACATATAAAGAATATGTACAATGGCTAATGAGCTTACCTGATAGAATGCCAAAATATGAATTAGACGCACAAGTGTAAAATTGTTTGTGTCAATAGAAATCTTAAGTAAGATAACTTAATATACAATCATAAACCGGATATTTTATATCTTTTATTATTTTTTCTTTAAAAATTCTTCGATTATCCAAAAGCTTTATATACGCATTTGGGAGAAATAACATTTCTTGTTCTTTAGGTCTTCCAACAATATTATTAACATAAACCCCATATGTACCTTTTGGCAAATAAATACGTAATATAGCTTCGTATCCATGGTCTAACGCAAAATCATTAATTAAGCTTGTACTTAAAAAGCCTTTATTTCGTTTCCAAAAATCTTTCTTTTTATAACTTTTTAACTCATCTATATAAGAATTTAAAACGCCGCGATAAACCACTATATTTTCAGGTACCTTTGGTGCTAATACTATTGAAATTACTAATGTATTAATAATAATTTTATAAAAATCACTTGCAGAGTTTAATTCTTCTTTCCACAAAATAGAATTTATTTTATTATAGTCAAATCCGCAATATTGTTCTATTGCATGATATCCATGTGATTTAAAAATTTGTTCAAGATTAAAAAGGTTTGTTTTATATTCTTCCGCCCATTTTTTATAATGTTTATTTCCCCATTCTTCTGCTTCTTCTTTAGTAAAAAATGAACGATATAAAGATCTATCTATAATCATGTCATACATTCCTTTATATTCCGATTAAAAAATAATATAAAAATTATAATGTATAACAATAAAATTGTCAATACAATTCGCCAATGGCGAATTAAAAAGAAGGTGATGAAAATGATAGAAAAATTACTGACATCATATCGTGAAAAGCTCTGTGCACAGGAAATAATGCTTGTAACTAATTTGTATAATGCTTCAAACGATATAAAGGCAGCTGAGCTGTTGGCGGACAGGCTATCTGTAAAAGGATATGGATTAGCATTAAAAAGAGCAAGTCCTGTTGATGTGGAATATGTAAACGATGAGATTATAAAGTACGATATAGCGGATATGATTAATAAATCTGTAAAATATATAAATTCCTACTCATTTGAGATAAGGGACGAACTTATCAGCTTTTACAAAAAGAATAAAAGTATGGAACAAAATAAGTTTATCAGCGGACTGAAAAATATATTAGGTCTGAATTCCGATTATCAATTGAAAAAGGCTGTTAAAAGTAAAAGCGCAGTTAAAGTACGGAAGCCTAAAAAGCCTTCTCTGCTTGGTAAGCTAAGAAAATATGAAAAAATTATTCAAGAAGGATTAAGACAATAAAAAAATTCGCCAATGGCGAATTAGAAAGGACGAACAATGAATATTTTTCAGGAAATAAAAGAAAGGCTGTCGTTAAAAGATATAGTCCGCGCTTATGGAATAGAGCTGAATCGAAGCGATATGTGTATATGTCCGTTTCATGCTGAAAAAACGGCAAGTATGAAAATATACGATAAAGGCTTCAGGTGCTATGGCTGCGGCGAGGGCGGAGATACTATCGAATTTGTACGTAAGTACTTCAATCTGAATAACACACTTGAAGCGGCTCATAAAATAAATGAAGATTTCAACCTTGGAATTCAGACGGATAAGCGGCCTACAAAATCAGAGGTCAGGTCGGCTCAATCAGTCGTTCAGAAAAGAATAGAATTTGAACAGAAGGACAAGCAGGCATTTCAGATTTTTTCAGAGTATTTCAGCGTACTTCGAGATTACAGCAAATTAGTGCCTAAAACGGAATATGAAGTACCGGATAAGCGCTTTATAGAATATCTTCAAAATTTTGAACAGATTGATTATACTTTGAACCGTCAGATTGAGCTTATGCATAATCCGATAAACGAACGTATGGAATTTCTGAACGATAATCAAGATTACATAGTTAAAATAGCCGAACGGCTGCTTGAAATACGAAAAGATAGGGATACGGAAAAAACGCATACAATTAAAAATAACCCTGATCAGGTAAGGAATGATAACGCAGTAAAACCAAATTATAAGATAATCGGAAATACGCCATATAAAAGTATTCAGGATAAGGCGTATCTTAAATACGGCAGCGCATTTTCAAAACAGATAGAAAACTCGCTCAATGCTGCGGGGATAAAGTTTTCCGGAAAGGTTTGCGACAAGCTTACTACTTTTACAGTAAACAGACAAGATTTGAATACGGTCAGATCTATTGCCGCTAAGGAAGCTGAAAGATTTACAGGAATTAATAAGCCGCAGATAATACCTGCGCAAAAACAAAAGACCGCCGGTATTAAACGGCAGCCTCAAAGTAATGAAATGATACTATAAATTAATCCTTATAATGTCCTTTGCATGAAGCTATGATTATTGCTCCATTGTGTTCCTTATAAACAATACGATCGCAGTCGTTGATTCGTCTGCTCCACCAGCTTTGAAGATTTCCTTTAAGAGGTTCGGGCTTTCCAATGCCTTCATATGAATTACGCTGAATGTCTTTGATAAGCTCGTTTATCTTTTTAAGCGTTTTCTTGTCTTGTGACTGCCAATAACAATATTCATCCCATGCACGTTCTTCCCATAGTAATTTCATATATCAGTCCTCTGTTAAATCGTGTTCCTGAAGCTTTGATTTTCCGGATTCAATATCTGAAATAACAGAATTAAGATATCGTATATTACTTTCAGAATAAAATGGATCAGCAGTTATTTCAAAAGGTATTCTCTTTTCCCTGCTTACTTTTGTTGCAAACATAGTAAATGCCGCCGTCATAGTAATACCCATTTCTTTGCAGGTTTGTTCCATATTCTTTTTCAATTCTTCATCCATACGAAAATTCACCATAGCCTGTGCCATAGTTATCAGCTCCTTTCATTTATATTATAGCACTTTGTAAAGCTGAAGTTGCCCTTTACTGTCAGACAATTGTTCAATAGCTCTGTCAATTTTGGCAAGATATTCAGCATTTTTCGCCGCTTTTTGCAGGGCGTTCCACTCCTCAAGGCTTATTAATACAACGTTTTTTTCTCCCTTGCGGGTAACGATTACAGTTTCATGCTCATCTGTAACCTTATCACAATAATTTTTAAGCTGTTCCCTTATTGTGGAATAATTAACTACTAACATAATATCTTCCTCCATTCATAACCACATTATATTGTAGTTAATGACCGCCGGTATTAAGGGGCGATCGCAACGCAATAACACAATTATTTAATTATATTGTATTTGCTCGGAATATCAGGATCGGCTTCGAGCATACTCAGCATTCTTCTGGCCGTGCCAATCGGAGTGTTTTTACCGGATTCCCATGCTTCGACTGTTTTTACAGAAACACCGATAACAGCAGCAAATGTGGTCTGCGTCATGTTCAATTTATTTCGAACATTCTTTATTTCGGAAGCGTTGTAATCAGGCGCGGGATTAACGGTACATTTTATTTTTTTTGCGTTTATACTGCCCTTTTCGTATTCAACGGCCTCGTTTAAACCAGTCATTATACTATCAAATATACTCATGATTTCGACCTCCTGTTAAATAATATTAGTTCTAATTCCTTAATTTTGCTTTTTATAGCATTACGATGTTCTTTGCTTAAATTATCTTTTACACTTTTAGGATATGCAGTAATAAGATAAATTTTATCATAAACTGCAAAGTCAACGTAGCAGATTCTTGCACCTCCGCTTTTTCCCCGATTATCCAATGAAATTCTTATTTTTCGCAATCCGCCTGTTCCCTGCATTACATCACCTTTAAGGGGATTTATAGTCAACTCTTCCTGCAAAGCCTTGAGCTCATCATCGCCCAAACCCATTATATTCCATTGCTTTTCAAATTCAGGAAGTAAAATAAATTCTCTTGTCACGTCATCACCGTCCATATATATTATACCCTATTTGATAGGGTATGTCAATAGATAATAAGGAGGTTTCAAATGAAAAAATTATTTATACTTTCATCTGCGATTTTAATAAGCTGCGCCGTATTGCTCGGATGTACTGAAAAGGTCAAGGAAAAGCCGGAAACGGATATTGTAACTGAACCGGAAGATTTAAGCTATGCTAAAACTCCGGAGGAAATGGCGATACGTATTACCGAATCAATAGCGGGATTTGACGAACAGGCATATATTAAATATTTTCCGGAATTTTATGAAAGAAATTCATTTAATACAATAAAAAATTCCTTTTATATGCACTGCCGTTCTGAAGGCCTTGATTATGAAATTAAACGTTCCATAGACGATTTTAACGTGTATATATACACAGACAGGAGAAATGAAGACGGATTTGTATCTGCACTGTCTTTTTTAAAAGACAGTGATATTATAAAGCTGCATATTAAAATGCAGTATGATATCGAAAAAAACGGATATTATGTTACCGACGTTTTTTCAAGCGGTCCTGAGGACCCCGGAACTCCTGAAGATATTATCATAGAACAGGGCGGCAAGCTTATAAATACAAACGATTATTGAAAAAGGAGAAGCTATGAATATAAGCACAGTAAAAAACATTCTTAATAATGAAAAAAAGAAACTGAATACGGACGTTTCAGAATGGCTTTCATTTCTGGAGGTTTCAGCATATCACTATAAGCATTCGGTAGACGATCAGGTTATGATACACGCCTTTAATCCATCTGCAAAGGCTTGCGCCGATATTATGGTATGGACTAATCTGAGAAGAAATACCGTATCAGGAAACAGTATTCCGATTTTAAAAAACGGTAATATTGTTTATCTATACGACATCGCTCAGACGGAATCCAGGGAGGACGGAAGTTCCGTTAATCCTTGGATATGGTCGGTAGAGGATAAGACCTTAAACGCAAGCTATGAAGGTGCGGTTAGTGGAAATCTGACAGAAAAGTATAGACTTAAATCAGACAAGCTGCCTGATAAGCTCTACGAGCTTTCGTTTCTTAAAACAGCCCGATATCTAAACGACAGAAAATCCGCTTTTGCATGGCTTACGGCTGAATCGGCCGCATACTGCGTTATGCACAGATGCTGTCCCGACGAGGTTTACCCTTCCCTAAAGAATCTTTCTCATTTGGATAAATTTGATTTTGAGAAAATCGCGGAAGCGGTATGCGGCGTCAGCTCGGAAATTTTATCGGAAATAGAAGCTATAGCCAAATCAGAAAGAGTAAAAAAATATGAAAGTATAAGGAGTAAAAATAATGACAAAGCATTTCAGAGAAAAGAAAATAATCAACGGAATGAATCACACGCTAAGCGTACAGACGGGAGAATGGATTCCGGAAATAAAGTACGAAAACGGATTGACTTGGATACTGGACGAACGCTCGGAAACAATGACGTATTACGCTCTGGCGGCGGGCAAATTGAAGCCGTCGGAGATAACAAGGGAAATGAAAGACAAGATTTTCAGGCAGGCGGACGAAGCGAGCATGAAAACGAAGGAACGGCTGAAGAAATACGGAATGACGGAAACGGAATTCAGTCTGATACCTCCGGAGGAGGCTCACAGATATTACAAAACGGAACAGGGCTTTTGGAAGGAAATTCAGGAAGAGGAAGTACCGGAGAATCTTCACGGGAAATACATAACGCTGCGCCGGAATTATCTGATGAATCATCTTCCGGAGACGTATCTAAAATTGAAAGAAAGCGGACGTCTGAATTATCATCTGACGGAAATAAATCAGAGAGCGCACGAACTGATGGAGATTATAACAGAGCAGCTGAAAGAAAACAGTCAGGAATACCAGCAGGCGGAGGAACAGGCGGACTTCCTAAAAATGGTACGGCTGACGGAAACATACGGAAAAATAGCGGAGGAAACGATACTAAAGGAGATAATTTACAGCGAGTAAATAGTTCTGATATTATAGGAAATACAGTTTACAGATATATAAAGCAAAAGACATATCATAAATACGATACGGAAACCGCAAAGAAAATAGCGTCGGAGCTTAAAAGTTACGGTGTTAAATTTTCAGGTAAAATCAACGGTGAAAGTACTACTCTGACTATTTCTAAATTTGACTTAGAAAAATTCAAGGAGATCGAGGACAAGGTTGCCAACGGCGAATCCGAGAAGCTTCAAAAAGAATTTCTAAAGAATAATGAAAATAATCAATCCATGAGCATTCCGAAGCCTGAAAAGGCTTTGCCCGGAGAGCCGATAGTAACCGTCGGATTTTCAGAACATCCCGAGCTTAGCGAAGGAATGAAATTCCCTATTTCACAGGCTGACAGACTATTGGCCGAGCTTGATAAAAAGCAGCGGTCCGACCGTGAATTATATGAAAACTCCGGCTGGCATCATAAAACGGATTTTACTGTAGAATACAGTATAAACGGTGAAAAAAACACATTTGAGGGAAGATATAATATCGGCGACGGAGACGGCTCTCTGACAGAACATATCAAATCATATGCGCAATATATGCTGAAGGACGATATTATTAAAAGCTTCAGTTCCGATGAAAAAGAGCTTGATGAAAACAAGAGAAATTATAAATATATTCTGAATGAATTAATACCGCTCTTTGAAGACTTTACCGAAAAGAGCAAATATAAGTATACCCCTTTAATAACGGAAGAAAACTATGATACTGACAGAGCCGACGTTAATACGTTCAGGAATAAAGGTAAAACCGTCAGGTCTGTAGATATTCCGGTTAAGGCGTCCGACGAGCTGCGAAGAAGATTTGAGCTTTACGGTCTTAAACCGTCGGACGAACAGACAGAAATAAGCTTTTCTACTTATGGCGATGATTGGAACAGATTTGAAATAAAGGATAAATACGGCAACAGATGGGTTTATGTTAACGCACAGGATATACTTTCTCCTGAAGAGCTTGAAACAATGAATGCAGTTGTTTCCGGCTTTTATAATGATAAAATTCAGGAACGCTCTGAAATAGACGATATGCTGGAATTTGCCCAAAGAGTTTATTATGATTCACAGTATTCAGGAAAAGATTTGTATGTTTACGGTGCAGAGCCGCAAATGGAGCAGATGTCGCTGTTCGGTGAGAAAGAAGCGACAGAACAGGTTTCTGTAAAAAGCAGTCAGGAAAAAGCAATAACTGCCGTTTTAATGTATGGCAGCGGCTTTGCAGACGGTAAATTCCGTATAGCGGATTATGCCGATAAAAACCATTCTATAAATGATTTTGCCGAAATGCTGAAAAAAGAATACGGTATCGGCGGTCACAGCGGCGACGATGTAAATTATTCATGGACGAGTCATGACGGAAAAGGTATACAGATTACACTGCCGCGTACAAATGAATCCGAGGAGGGCGAAAAAATAACCGTTTCATGGAAAGAAGCGGCAAAGCGTATTTCAAAGCTGTGCGAACAGGGAGAATATATAACCGAGGAACTTGCAGACCGCAGAGGGGCTATTATGGATATGGACGCTTTGGGGTATGAACCCGCACAGGTTGACGGATTTTCTGATGATTTTCTCATGTGGAAGCCGAAGAATGAGAATGAGGAAGAAATTGGACTTGACGGTTGGGACGCTGTAAGAGATTTTACACATGATGTTCAAACGCTGATGAATGATTACACGGTACAGCAGTTGCGGGACAGGGCAAACGGAGATTACAGCGTGATTGAATATGGTTCGTTTGGGGACGGGGAAGTTGAAACGGCAATTAACAACCACCCGCAGAATATCTATCGTATTTACCAACTGAAGAGCGATGAAAAATATCATGGAATACGGTTTGAGGACAGAGCGACGCTTCAGAAATCAGGTATTCAGCTTGGAATTAATGATTATAACCTTGTTTATGAGGGTAATTTTAATGATATCGACGGAGATTCATTTGACGATAAACTGAATACTCTGTATGACCGTTTCAATTTCGAACAGCCGGAGGATTTTAAGGGCAGATCGCTTTCAGTAAGCGACGTTATTACCGTTAAAAACGGTAAAAATGAAAGCGCATATTATGTTGATAGTATTGGATTTACCGATATTCCTGAATTTTTCAACAAGTTTAATGAAAACAGTAAAACTGAAAACATAAAAGCGCAGAATTATCATATTAACAACGATCTTGAAATCGGCGGCGCAAAAGCAAAATTTAAGGCTAACATAGCGGCAATTGAAACATTGCAGAAAATTGAAATTGAAAATCGTTATGCAACTCCTGAAGAACAAGAAATCATGTCCCGGTATACGGGCTGGGGCGGTCTTTCCGAAGCCTTTGACAGCTCCAAAGAAAAGTGGACCGAGGAATATAATCGGCTTAAAGAACTGCTTACAGAAGAAGAATATAAGTCGGCTAAGGCTTCTGTTCTCGATTCCTTCTATACTCCTCCGTATATAATTGAATCCATATATTCCGCATTAAAGAACATGGGCTTCGATGGCGGAAATATCCTTGAGCCTGCGCTGGGAACAGGAAATTTTTTAGGAAAAATGCCTGAATCAACGTATAAGGAATCACGTATTTACGGTACTGAAATTGACAGTATATCAGGTCGGATTGCAAAGCGGCTTTATCCTGACGCGGATATATCAATAACCGGGTTTGAAAAGAAAGACTTTCCGGACAGCTTCTTTGATATTGCCGTGGGAAACGTGCCGTTCGGCGGCTTTAAAGTACCCGACCGAAGATACGATAAATACAATTTTGCAGTGCATGATTATTTCTTTGCCAAAACTCTCGATAAGGTACGTCCCGGAGGAATCGTTGCGTTTATTACTTCAAAAGGTACGCTGGATAAGGCAAATCCGTCGGTAAGAAAATATATATCGCAAAGGGCGGAGCTTTTAGGCGCAGTCAGACTTCCGAACACCGCTTTCAAGTCTTATGCCGGAACGGAGGTTACTTCCGATATAATATTTTTACAGAAACGCGAAAGAATGATAGATATTGCTCCCGAATGGGTATACACCGAAGCGGACGGCAATGGTTTTACCTGCAATCGTTACTTCATAGATAATCCCGATATGATATTGGGAAAAACCGTTGAGGGCAACAAGCTTTACGGAAAAGGTACTATGGTAATTCCGTTTGAAAACTCCGATCTGAAGGAACAACTGCAAAAAGCCGTTCTAAAAATAAAGGGAGAATACGGTAAAGAGAGCGCCGTTATAGCCGACGTAAGCAATACTAAAAAATCCGCTTTCGTTCCGGAGGTACTACCGGCCGATCCCGGCGTCAAGAACTTTACATATACTGAAATCAACGGTAAAATATTCTACCGTGAAAATTCTATTATGACTGAAATCTCATTTAAGGGAAAAAAGCTTGAGCGTATAAAGGGTATGACCGCAATAAATAAATGCGTAAGAGAACTGCTTGATATGCAGCTTTCCGGATATTCTGATGAAGCTGTAAAGGAGAAGCAGACAGAGCTTAACAGTATTTATTCCTCTTTTACAAAGAAGTACGGCTTGCTGAATTCTCAGGTAAATAAAAGCGCTTTTAAAGAGGACGTTTCGCTTCCTTTGCTTATTGCTCTTGAAAAAGTCAAAGACGGAAAGCTCGTGCAGAAAGCCGACATTTTTACCAAACGCACTATAAGACCTCAGATAAGTATAACTCATGTTGATACAGCGGCCGAGGCTCTCGCAGTTTCCATATCGGAAAAAGCCTGCGTCGATCTTGGCTTTATGGCTTCGCTTATGGGCGGTTCTGAAAAGACTGAACAGATAAAAGCAGACCTGAAGGGCGTTATATACAAAAATCCTGAAAAGGGCGGCGATGAACTGTCCGGATGGGAAACGGCAGCCGAATATTTATCGGGAAATATACGGGAAAAGCTTACCGCCGCTGAGAAAGCGGCGGCAGACAATCATATATATAAGGAAAACGTTCAGGCTCTTGAATCCGTTATACCGGAACGTATCGAAGCCGGAGACATAAGGGTTAAGCTGGGCGCGCCTTGGATTGATGAAAAATACATAACGCAGTTTATTTATGAAGTTCTTGATACTCCGGTTAATTTGCAGGTCAATAATGGCGGTCTCTGTATAGACGTTCAGCATTCAAATAAAACCGCTTCATGGGTTATCACAAACAAAAGCCTTGACAGCGGTAACATAAAAGCGACCGTAACTTACGGAACGGCTCGTAAAAACGCATATGAAATAGCAGAGGATTCGCTGAATCAGAGAGATACGACAGTAAACGATCCAAAATTTGATGACGACGGTAAAATCCATTATGTATTAAATCACAAGGAAACGGTTCTCGCACGCCAAAAGCAGGAAGCTATTAACAATGCATTTCGTGAATGGATATTCCGCGACCGTGAACGACGCGAATTTCTTGTAGAAAAATACAACGTTCAGTTTAACTGCATACGTCCGAGAGAATACGACGGTTCTCATCTTACCTTTGCGGGAATGAATCCTGAAAAGGAACTGAGACCTCATCAGAAAAACGCTGTAGCCCGTGCGATTTACGGCGGAAACACGCTGTTTGCACACGAAGTAGGCGCCGGAAAAACCTATGAAATGATAGCGACCGCTATGGAGGGCAAACGTCTCGGACTTTGCAGTAAATCGCTGATTGCAGTACCTAATCATCTAACTGAACAGTTTGCTAATGATTTTATAGATCTTTATCCCAATGCAAATATTCTTGTTGCAGGCGAAAAGGATTTCAGAAAAGAAAACCGTCGAAAGCTTTGCGCTAAAATTTCAACCGGAGATTTCGACGCGGTTATTATCGGTCATTCTCAGCTTATAAAGGTAGGAGTATCTCCGGAGCGTGAACAGGAATTTATAAAACAGCAGATTGAAGAGGTTACGGATGATATTGCTGAAATCAAAAAGCAAAACGGCGAACATTTTACTATTAAGGAAATGGAAAAGACTAAAAAAGACATGGAAACACGCCTGAAACAGCTTTCAGACCGTATAGTAAAGGACGACGTCATTACCTTTGAGCAGCTGGGAGTTGACAAGCTTTTTATAGATGAAGCGGATATGTTTAAAAATCTCGGACTGTCTACTAAAATGAGAAACATAAGCGGAGTATCTGCAAATACCAAGGTACAGAAAACTCAGGATTTATACATGAAGTGTCAGTATATAGACGAGCTGACCGGAGGAAAAGGAATCGTCTTTGCTACAGGCACGCCTGTGTCAAACAGCATATCGGAGATATTTACAATGCAGAGATATTTACAGGCGGATCTACTGAGAAAAAATAATCTCGCTCATTTTGACGCATGGGCCGCAAGCTTTGCGGAAAAGGTCACAAAGCTTGAATTTGCTCCTGAAGGCACGGGCTTCAGGCAGAAAACAAGGCTTGCAAGATTCTATAACCTGCCTGAGCTTATGACTATGTTCAAGGAATGCGCAGATATTAAAACGGCCGACGATATTGATCTCCCCACTCCTGAATGTGAAGTTCATAATATTTCAGTTGATCCAACTGAAACGCAGAAGAATCTTGTAAAGTCGCTTGGAAAACGTGCGGAAATAATTCACAATAAGGCTGTAACGCCCGATGTTGATAACATGCTTCTGGTTACTATGGACGGGCGCAAGATTGGTCTTGATCAAAGGCTTATAAATCCCCTGCTTCCAGACGAAGCGGGTACTAAGGTAAACGCTTGTATCGACAACGTTTTCAGAATATGGAACGAAACCTCGGAAAACAGAAGTACTCAGCTTATTTTCTGTGATTTCGGCGTTCCTACGGTTCAGAAAAAGGTTAAGGATAAGGACGGTAACGCTATCACAGAAAGTGAAGAAGATTTCTCAAAATTCAATATCTATGACGATATACGTTCCAAGCTGATTAATATGGGCGTACCTCAGGAAGAAATAGCGTTTATTCATTCGGCCAAAACAAAGGAGGCAAAGGAAAAGCTTTTTGAAAAGGTTCGTAACGGGGACGTTCGGATTATGATCGGTTCTACTTCAAAAATGGGGGCAGGCACGAACGTGCAGAACAAGCTGATTGCTTCCCATGATTTAGATTGTCCTTGGAAACCCCGTGATATGGAGCAGCGCCGCGGGCGTATGGTAAGACAAGGAAACGAAAATAAAAAGGTGCAGCTCTTCAGATATGTAACTAAGGATACCTTTGACGCATATTTATTCCAGACGCTTGAGAATAAGCAGCGGTTTATCTCACAGATCATGACTTCAAAAACCCCGGCAAGAAACTGCGACGATATTGACGAATCAACGCTCAGTTACGCGGAGGTAAAAGCCCTTTGCATTGCAAATCCTCATATCAAGGAAAAAATGGAACTCGATATAGAGATTTCAAAGCTTCAGATGATAAAGTCTGAATTTATGAATATACATTACAGGCTTGAGGACGCCGTTCATGTAAAGCTTCCTCAAGAGCTTGCAAATGAAATTTCAGAGCTTAAGAATATAGAGGCGGACAGAAAATCGTTAGCGGATTATCCAATCGAACACGACAGCGAAGGACATGAAGTTTTCAGCCCTATGACTGTAAACGGAAGAACGTTTACAGACAGAAAGGAAGCCGGAGCAGCCTTGATTAAAGCTGCAATACAATCGGCAATAGGAAACAAAAACAATGCTATTACCATAGGCGAATATAAGGGCTTTAAGCTTGATGTATATACCGACAGCGCCGGGAAAGTTAATCTTTATATAAAGGGAAAATCAAGCGTCAGTATTATAATGAGCGAAAGCGAAGGAGGAAATATAACGAAAATCAATAACGCGCTGAATAATATTGAGGATAGAATAATCCGTTATAAGGACAGAATTGAAGCCCTTAAAAGGCAGATAGAGAATTCAAAAACCGAGCTTACGAAACCGTTCCCGCAGGAACAGGAATTGAAGGACAAGCTTGAACGTCAAACTGAGCTTGCATTGCTTTTAAACCTTGACAATACTGAAAAACAGCAGGAACAAACAAAACAAAGAGCTTCAAACAATCGTGAAAACGATATGGAAATCTGATATGCTATACGCCGGTTCGCCATTGGCGAATTGGCGTGTAATCTTTACATTGGTTTATTACGGTAGAATGGAGGTAATTATGATTAGCGATATAGCTTTATTAGAAATTTATAATCAATATAACAATACAGCAAGAAAAAATGATTATGTTATTCTGCCGTTCAATAAATTTCCTGTTATTGATAACAGATTACGTGAATTTGAGTGGTATGCATTCAGGCTGAAAACATTAATATCTGCCGATATGGTATTTGTAAATTATTCAGATAGAGCCGTTATATTAAAAAGGAGTACAAATACAATGAATGCTAAATGGACGATAGAAATCCCATATGGAAAAAGAAACTATTATATTGAATTGATATACAGATTAAACAGAGCGGTAACTATTGACGGAGCGGTTACGCTGTTTGTTTCAAATAATCCATATGATTTATGCGCATATACTTGTCTTGAGGACGTACCGGAAAATTCAGATAAAATAAATGAAATTATAACAAAATCTAAGGTAAAAATAGTTTCTGAAAAAGGTATTGATGAATTTTTTAACGATATCAGAACCGGAAGAAGATTTAATGTAAAGTATATACCTGCAAATATTGACAAGCGGCATATAGAATTGATATTCAAAAATACTTTTTTGTTTTCTGAAGAAAGTGCATTAAAAGAATTGGGTTATAATTCTTCTGTAAACTATAAACGAAAAAAATTGTTTGTATCGTATAGTCATGCTAATAAAAAAATAGTTTATTCTATAACTAATAAGCTTGAAAACTATGGTATAAACCTATGGATTGACAAAAAAAGTATAGAATTTGGCGACAATATAACTCGTTCTATATGCTCCGGCATTAATGAAAGTGATTTGGCAATTTTATTTTTAAGTAAGGAAATTATTGATTCAAACTTTTCACAGTTTGAATTAGAAAATATCATATCAAATATGATAAAAAAGTCAATGGGATGGTTTATAGTTAAACTTGACGATGTTAATGTAGAAGAAATTACGCCTTCATTGGGCAATTACCTTTATTATGATTTTAATGAAAATAACGACATTGAAATGTTAACTGAAACTATAATAGAAAGGATAAATAGTTTGTGATAATTCGCCATTGGCGAATTGGCATTAATCTTTACGGAATTGGTTTATTATGGTAGAATGGAGATATATTATGAATAAATTTAATCATAAGAAGATTTTTTTCAACAGAGCAAAAGTAATGAAATCCAACCGAATACATTGTGATAATTGTTTTGAACAAGTGGTTTTTCTATTACGTGATAAAGATCACGAATTTTCATTAGGTATGAAATCCATACTTGAATGCCTTGCATTTGCTGTAAAAAACGGAGATTTGCCAAAGCTTCCGGCAAGTTGGCTATCTGATGTTGAAAATGCTTTTGATATTTATTTTGATGAAGAAATCTCTTATTATGATTATGAGACATTTGAAAAAAGGAATCCTTTAAAATGAAATATTTTAAAATACGGGCTGCACGAACAGCAAAAAGATACAAAATAACTCCTTTTGAGTTTTTGGAAATTACTAAAAGAAAATTCCCATTTGAACAAGTTACTGAACATGGAAAATTATCGCAGTATGGTATATGTCCTTCTTGTTTAAACCCCATACAGCTTATTGGTGTAGTAAAGGAAATAGATGGTACTCATTACAAGGATCTACAGGAATTATTGAAGAAAGAAATAAACACAGTTGAAAGGCGTTATACAGAAGAAGAAAATAGGATACGCACTTTTAATTCGCAGCAGCATGATATGCTGCAAACAATTACACAATTCCGTCTGTTTATGGATAGCTGGACCCACATTTCTGAAGATAACAATAAACTTAATCTACGTATAAATCAATTAGAACAGAAAATAGCAGAACAGACTAAAGAAAACGAAAAGCTGAAAAATCATATTTCAGCTTTAGAAAATGAAAATAGAAAACTCAAAAGTAAGATTCAATATATATCCAATCCTCAAAATCATCGTTCCGGCGATGATGACAGAGAAATATAACGGTACTTGACATTTACACTTGATAATGATATAATGTATATGAAAAAAGGTGACTACGATAAGCGGTTTCTCCAAAATCATTGGAATAAAGAAATACCGCGACTTTGGATGAGGGGCGGTATTTCTTTTTATTTAAAAGAAATTATTTCTTGTTATCGTGAAATATCACATAACAAAGAGAGATAGTGCTGATTAAAATACTAACGAACATAAAAAGTCCTTCGTATGTAACCATAGCTATCACCTCCCTTGTCGGGAGAAACCGCCTACCGTTTTATGCAATCACCTTAATGGTAATTATATCATAAACGGTATATATTTGTCAATTGAAGTCTTTTCCGCTGAAAGACTTCTTTTTTTCGCCATTGGCGAATTATAAAAATAAAAGAGGAAGTTTTTAAAACTTCCTCTAATTAATTTCTTATCCCTTTACCGCCCACATAACATAAATTTCATAATTATCCTGTCCAGAATTATCAACATTTTAATACTTTCTATGTATGTGCCTTCTCATGTTTATAATAACTACAATGCCTGCAACAATTAAACTAACTATCCAATTTGAACCAGTCCACTGTATGAACAAATAAGCTAAATAGCCGTAAACAAGACAGAATAAAAATGATAATATAGTTCCTATTATCGGTACAAAAAATAAAATTTCTGAAACTACAATGGCAATTACTCCAATTCCAAAATCGGAAAAAATCGCTCCTATAATTACTCCAAGCAAAATTGATTCTAACGTTATTAGACGCCAACTTTCCACTATCCATTCATATTTGATAAGTCCACTGATAATTCCCCTTGAAACACCTGATTCGATTGATTCAGAAAATACTTCATCATTATTACCGTGATTCCCCATTATATAATTCCTTTCTTTTAATCATTTTTATTACCACATAACATAAATTTCATAATTGTTATGACCTAAGTCTTTCCACTTGAGCGTAAAATCACAAGTTTTAATATATTCTTCCCATGAATTAAATGAACTGTATTTATCCCTCTGTTCTTCAAAATTCCTCTTCCACTCATTAACTGCCGCCCTTACATATTCCATTACAGATAAGCCTATTCCCTCAGCAGTTGTCCTGTAAAACAAAGGCTGATACTTTTCCTGAGAGATATAATAATCCATATCTGAAATAAATGTTGGAGGTGCGTCCCATGAATATCCCCATATATCCGCACTGTCATCAAAGTAAATATGCTCTTCAGGTATTCCGTATATCCTCGCCTGATAGATTATACAATCGTTTGCATACTTCTTTATTCCCGACATCGTGCTTGTGTCGTATTTCTTTATATCCGGCTTCTTTATCGTTTGGGGGCGTTCAATCTCCGGAGGAGGGTTAAGAGCCATATAAAGCTTTGCGCTCCAGATTGCGTCATAAAGGTCGATAACTCTGTCATCAGAGTTTGTGTTCATCATGAAATCTTCAAACGTATCGGATACCGGAACAGAAGCATACTTATTCTCGTTTTTCGTCATAAATTTTCTGGCTATTTCAATGGTATCGTATAGCTCTATCTTGTGATCCAGATCGGCGTCACCCTGACGTCCTATCTTTACATCGGTAACGAACGTATTATATTCTCCTATTGTCCCGTTCTCTGTTTCCATTGAGAAATTCACGTCGAAGCTGATTTCATAGTCAAAGGTTTCTCCGTTGTATATGGAGGGCGTTTCCTTTAATGTTATATCCGATTTATCCGTTACATCAATCCCATTGTAGGTTACAACTATTCCGCTTGAATCGAACGTCTTATTTTCTGAAAAGTAGTACTTCTTCATCAGCGTTGTATCAACGCAAAGCCCCTCGTCGTTTGTTGTTGTAACAATAGGTTCTGTGGTAAACGGGACGGTTGTAGTTACTTCTTCTGTTGTAACTTCGCTCTGCGGTATGGTGGTTACAAGCGTTGTAGTGGTTTCCAATGCTTCTGCCGGAATAAATATTACTTCGGTTACAGCAGTAGTAACGGCTGCTTCCTCAGTCGGCTGTTCGCTTTCTTCAGCAGATACCGCAAAGGCAGCGCAGATTATTGCAATTAAAGCTGTGATAATAAACAAATTGATTTTTTTCATTTCTTTCCCTCCATATCTATGAATTAATTATATCATGTTATCAATTAATTGTCAATTATTGTCAGAGTAAAGCGATTCTGTAAGTTGCTTTATATAACGGTCACAATTGAACTCCATTTCTTCATAAATATCCTCGCTGCAATGCTGTAAAACATAATCAATGCATTCCTTCAGATTGCCGTCAGGGTTTTCTTCTTCGTAATCTTCAATCGTTGAGCGAATATAGTGACTGTATTCTTCATTAAACCGTTCAATTGCCGGTTCAGCTTTACGATTCTCCCATTTCTTTTCAATATACTGCTCCATAAGCTTTTCAGATTCGGTTTCCTTACCGATTGGGTTAAGACTTACCATATCTTCAATCATGCATGAAAGATATGTTTCAAGATTCAGGTCAAGCTCATAAGCCTTTTCACGTAATACCTCAAGCTTAAAATCGTCAAATTCTAAAAACATTTCCTGTGTCATAATAATTTCCTCCTTATTCGCCATTGGCGAATTTATTTATACTTGACATTCTGATTTAGTAATGGTATAATGTAAATGAAAAAAGGTGACTGCGATAAGCGGTTATCCTCCAACATTGATAACTTATTTGAGATAGCTACCTTATTGGCGTGGGGCGGCTATTTCTTTTTACTGTTGTTGCCGTATTTCATTATCTCTATAATTACAAGTATTAATGTAAGTACTTCCATAACGCTCATAGCAACTCACCTCCAATTCTGGAGGAAGATTCAAACCGCCTACCGTTTTATGCAATCACCTTAATGGTAATTATATCATAAACGGCATATATTTGTCAATTGAAGTCTTTTCTGTTAAAAGACTTCTTTTTTTATTCAGGTATTTTCATCAAAGAAATATTCAAGAGCCTTTTCAATAACTTCTATGATTTCAGTTTCATCTGTTTCTTCTTTAAAATATCTCGAATAAATTTCAGGTTTGATTTTTATAGCTCTTTTCTTAGGTTTATCGCTAAACAGTCTTATAACCTCATTTCGGCTGATTTCCGGATTATCCTGAAACGCTTTTCTCAGCAGCGCAGCGAGTTTTGTATCAATTTTCATAAACATTTTCTTATCATTGCTCGTATCCTTGCAAATGTTAAAAATCAATTCCTGACCGCTCTCAGGTATATACGACAGTTCGACAGCCGCTCTGACTGCAAGCTGCTTGGAATCAACCCAAGGCTTAAGCTGAGGTATAAGCTTATTGATTCTGATTAGACGGGCGACGCTGTCCTTGCTCAGACCGTATTCCTCTCCGGCGGCTGCAAGCTTGCTTTTACCGGATACGCCGTTTTCCATTGCTGTAAGCTCATCGGCGATAGCGTTTCTTTTTTCCGATGTAAACAGCTCTGAATGATAAGCGGCTATCACCGCCGCCTGTTCTGAAATTCTTATATCTCCGAAACCTCTTTGAAGCAGATTAGTAAAGGCGATATATACTTTTGCTTCCTCTTCGGAAAGATTTTCTTTGATGATTGCCGGAATCGTTTCTTTTCCCGCGTCTCTGCTGCAGCGGCAGCGATTGTTTCCCGCAAGTATTTCATATTTTCCGAATTCACGAGGATCGGGTCTTACAATAACAGGCTGCATAACGCCGTGCTTTCTGATACTTTCAGTCATATCGCTTCGTTTTTCATCATCATACATAGTAAACTGGTGGTTATACGTATGATTGAGCATGTCAAGCGGTATTTCCTTTATCTGATTCTCCTGCGACATCATTGTTCCTATATCAAAGGTTGCAAGCATTATCAACATCTCCTTAATACTTCTTCGGCAAGAGCCTTGTATTCTTCACCAAGCTTTGTCTTGTTCAGGCACAGACTTTTATTTTTCTCCGAGCTGTTGGCGGCTTCAACGGATTTATGAATAACAGTATCAAACAGAAGTCCGTTATATTTTTCGTGAAGGGATTCAGAAGTGCTTCTGCTCATGTTGGTATTATCGAACATAGTAGCAAGTACTCCGCAGTATTTCAGATCCTTGTTTATTGTTTCTCTTACCTGATCGCAGATGTTTGTCAGACTTGCAAGTCCTTCAAAGGCAAATTTTTGGGTTTGTACCGGAATTATAACGTTATTAGACGCGGTCAAAGCGTTAATCAGAAGTATTCCCAACGAGGGCAAGCAGTCGATTAAAACATAATCATAATCATTTAAATTGTCGGCTGTAAGAATCCTTTTCAGAACAGTTTCCCTTGAAAGAGCGTTCATCAGATACGCTTCAGCGTTGGCAAGATTAATATCCGAAGGAATGTAGCTGATTTTATTCTGCTCTGAAGCTCTTACACAATCTGAAAATTCCTCCGGTGTAATCTTCATATTGTTAGCAATACTTAATATCATATTACGATACCTAATTTCATTTTATGCTTTACCTGTCCAGAAAGCCTTGATTTTACTGGCTTTCTGCCTTTCTCTATTTTTTGTTTACGCCCTTTTTACGCCCTTTTTTTATAACTGGTAGGCGTAGGCGCAGCCGCTTCAAAAAGCTGAACGGCTTTTACCAGTGATTCGTCCGTAACATGAACATATCTGTCCATAGTTGTTTTAATGCTTGCATGACCTAATAGCTGCTGCAAAACTTTCGGCTGCATACCGCGCTCAATAGCGCGGGTAGCATAAGTATGACGCAGCGCGTGCATACAAAAGCGTTTTATTCCGGCTTCATCACACAATTTGTAAAGATGTGTGTCATAGGAACTGTTTTTCGCAGGTTCGCCTGTTCGCCAGTTGACGAAAACCAAATCTCGCATGACAAGGCACTTGTTTTCTCCTGTTCGGCTGTCTGTGTATTCTAAAATCTGTGACAGCGTTTCAGCTTCTTTACGGCTGCTTCTTTCATCATAACAGCTTTTAAGAATAGAGTATGCTTTGTCAGTAAGTGGAATGGTTCGGTAGCTCTTTTTCGTTTTTGGCGGTCCTGCTCGCCAGTAACCTTGCTTATGCCGATACTCTAAACTCTTGTTTACTGTTAAAGTGTGCCTTTTCCAATCTATGGAGTCCCATGTCAGCCCAATCAATTCAGCCGTTCTCAATCCTGTTTCCAACAGTAAAGCGTACTGTCTGTAATTGTGGGAGCGTTTCGCTGCTTCAAGGAACTTTTCTTGTTCCTCAACAGTTAGATACTTAATATCATCTACTGCCCGAACAGGTTTTGTATAACGTACACCGTTCATAGGGTGTTTGGCGATAATATCATTCATAACTGCTGATTTAAACAGGGTTCCCATTGTAATGTAAGCCTGTCGGATAGTTGAGCCTGCATAGGTGGCTTCCATTCGATTTAAAACCGCTTTACAGTGCATAGGCTTTACGTCGCCTATACACATGGTTCCTATCACTGGCTGAATATTCCATTTGTAACGCTCCTTATAATTTCTCTTTGTATTCGGAGCAAGGTCACAAACAATATTTTCAATCCAATAATTAAACCATTTGTCTACGGTCATATCCGGTGCAGTAACAATTAAGTTGTGACGTTCTTCGTATCTTGCGTCAGCAAGCCAGTTTTTCGCTTCCGGAAGCGTATCAAAATACTTCTCTTTACGCTTGCCGCTTTTATCGTAATATCTTGCGGAATACAACCCGTCCTTTCTTTGGTAAATACCTTTACCACATTCTTTTCCTTTTAGGTTTTTCCCCATGATGTACGGACTCCTTTCTCACTCAAAAAAAGAGTCCAACGCAACTATAAAGTATAGCACAAAGACTCTGTTTTTTCAATCGTAACCGAAAATTCTTTCGCAATCCGGGGGTGTTAAATAATAACCTCTCTTTGGATAAATTCTTCAAATTCTTTTCGTTTTACCAGTTTGCGGGTACCAACGAATAGAACAAACGGACAATTCGGTTGCTTTAACATAGTATCAATTTTATTTATTCCTATATTGCTATACTCGGCAGCTTCTTTGATTGTCAGAGTCATTTTAAGATGAATAGGTACTTTTTCTTCCTCTTTCTTTGAGAATGACTCGTTTTCTCTGCTTCCGAATGTTGTTCTCCCTATACACTTTGATGTGTAAGGGGCATTTGGATTTGTCATAAAAATTTCCCCTTTCTCAAAGTTAAAATAAAAAGGGGCTTTAATCGGACAGCTATTAGCATAGCGTCATGGGAGTTCCACCCCTCCGGCGGTCTGCCGGAGCCTTACCCGTTGCCTGCGACGCTTTGAACGCTCGGACTGCGGCGATAAGGAAGTATCATTATACCGATATATGGATTGTGGCGGCAGAGTTGCTAAGTCTGCTTTGGAACACTGATATTTCTCGCTCGGTTTGTCCCTCCTTTCGTCGTCGCGTATCAGCCCAACGGCTCCCCATATATCGAACGTATCCGATTTGCCCTATACTGCGTCGCCGTTCTCTTGCGCCGCTTTCTTTTTCAAAGAACAAGATGGCTGTTCTGCTTGCCGTAAAACGGAAAAGGGGTTACAAGACGTTTTACGGTCATGCTCAACTATTCATCAGCCCGAAATGTGAGGATAGCCCTCATCAGTCTTGCTTGCAGCCGTTCCCGTATGTCCTCGTCAACGCCATAGTAGACGTTACATGGTAGAGGGTCGTCGTTGGAATTTAGATGGATAAAAAGAAACGGCGGCTCTGATAATCAAAGCCGCCGAAATAGAGTAGGCGCGTGAAAATGTGTCTGCTCTGCGACGGCTTTTTTTCTTTTGCCGTCGTCCGGCAGATGAAATCATTTAGTTAAATAGTCAGATTCATCTATTGTTTTAAGAATATAATTCACATCATCATATCTTGAAGAATCCGATTGAGAGCCTAAACTACATATTAAAAATTCCTTTCCATGTTGTTGATAAAGAACAACTAAATTATAGTCATTAGATAAGGAACCTGTCTTGATACCTTTAACATTTTCATTGTAATATTCTGATGTTTGGTCAAGAAAAGTATTAGTATTCCTCCATGTCTGCGTACTTCCGTCAGGTAAAGTAGCTGTATAATTACTCTTTGAAACAATATCTCTAAACCATTGCTTCTCTAAAAGGTGAGTAGATACTGATTTTAGGTCTGAAACGGTAGTGAGAGCATTGACATCATATCCGCTTGGGTCATATAAAATTGTGTTTTCATACCCTTGATTTTGTAAGTAATTATTTAGATGTTCCATAAAAACATTAATACGTTCTTGACTATTCTTAGCTTGTGGTGAAAGAATAGAACCACAATAATCCGCGACTACATAAGCAGCGTCATTTCCAGATGGAACCAACATGGCAGCAAACAAATTGTGGAGAAAATATTTTTTCGCGTCTATATTCGCAACAGATGAACCAGGTTTAGTTAATTGGATTGCTTCATAATTTGCAGGAACAATACTATCTAAATCCGCAAGTGTTGCTGCGTATTCAATGACAAATAATTTGGCTAAGCTGGCAGGAAGCTGTTGCTCGTTTTCTCGCTTTGAAATAAATATATTGTCATTAGAAAGGTCAACTAATATGAGGGATTTTGCATTATAAAAATCTTGAAAGAAAATTCCATTCAGCCAAGAGTTGATTTTATTCTTCTCATTGCGAAAATTGTCAGGTTTCATTGCCCACGGTATGAAAAATACACCTGCTATCGTTACAGCAGTAAGGAAAACAAAAAATATTCCGAAACGAGACGTCCTTCTCTTGTATTTTCTTTTCATAAATTGCACCTCCGACAGTAATCAGTCAGATTTAATAGGTAAATCTAATTGGCATAATTTGCTCTTATACTTTCTGTAAATCCAGAGGGGTCACCTAATTTTGCTTTATCTATATTTTCGCGCAAATAATTACGAGTTGCGTCATCACACCGGTCTATTCCCATATATGGCATGTCGAAGGCTTTTTCCAATTCTTCTAATGCTTTTTCGGCTCGCTCTGGATCTGTATTATAAGTATCAAGCCATTCTTTCATCCATGAATATTCCCACAAATAAGAAGCTCTCGTTTCTCCATAACCAACCTGAAAGGAAGCTCCTGTATCTTCATCTTCCAGTTTATCAGGAAGTGCAATGCCATCAGGCCAATTCAAACTGTCAATGGTTGCAAGATATTCTTCTTCAATGTGTGCAAAATCCGTGAGTCCTCTTGAAGTAGAATTTGTTTCAGAATTTGAACAACCTGTAAACATCAGACATACCAATAAAGAAAGCATTGCTCCTAAAAAAATCGTTGTTTTCATAGATAATATTTTCATGTTTTTCCTCCAATTTTATAAAATTTATTTTATCTAAGCGCCAATGCAGGTTCAAGCTTTGCAGCTTTTAACGCTGGCAATAGTCCTCCAAGCAACGCTACAACAACGGATGTTATAACAGCTACCACTGCCGAAAGAATAGGATATTCCAGTGCCGCTACGGGAGAATCCACAGGCAGAAATAACCCCATGCCTTGAACCAAGAAAAAGGATATCAGGATTGAAACAATACAAACAAACACTGATATAGTTAATTGTGCGCCTAACACTAAAGTAACAATATTCGCACGAGAAGCGCCAATCACCCGTCTAATTAGTAATTCGTGAGTACGTTGTTCCAAGGATGATAACCCTATGTTAATTTGTCCTAATACAGAAACAAATAACAATAAAAATGATGTTACCAAAAGTCCTAATTGAAGTACAGAAAGTACGGAATTATAAGTATCTCCAATATCACTTTTCCCTATGATATCCAAATTTCCTCCTATTGTATCTTCTAAAATGTCATGTAATGACGAATACATCTGTCTCATGGTAATTCCCGCTTCTGAATGCCAATGAACAGTTGCATTTTTTACTTTCCACATATTCGGAACAAGTAGTTCTATTGAATGGGCGTCAAGATATACAGTTGGTATATCTGTCCCGTCATTCACAGTACCTACCACATTAAATGGTGTTAATGAAAGACTACTTTCTACATTTCCAACAGCATATGAAGTATCAAAATAATTCTGTGCTGCTTTATTTACTACCATGCACAGAGTTTTATTTATTTCCGAAGAATCAAACCAATCCCCTGATGACATAGGCAAATTATAGATTTTGTTATATGTGCTTGTAGTAAAAACAACATCTACGGGTACAGTCTTTTTGTAAACAGTGTCACTTATGTCTTGTAGAGAAGAGACAGACGCTACTGGAGCAACTGTTATCTCTTCCAGCATGGAAAAGGTAACAGCCACAAAATGATCAGTATTGTAAATTTCTCGAAAAAAATTCTCCATTTTAATGGTATCTTGAAAATCTGATCCTGTAATTGAAAAAGAATATGTAGGACTCCATCCATACATCTGTGCATTGACAGAAATCAAATATTCTTTACCAAGCGTTCCCACCAAGACAGAACTAATCATTGCAATAATTCCTACAAACATCGATATACCTGTTAAGATATTTCTTAGAGGAGAAATACGAAGGTCTTTAAGAATCATATTTAACACATTGAAGCCTCCCTCCGTCCATTTCAAAAATTGTATTACAAGTCTTTGCAATATCGAGGTCATGAGTTACTATTAAAAGCATAATGCCATTTTTAAGCACAACTTGATGTAAAAGGTCCATAATTTGTTTTCCGGTTTTTTTATCTAAAGCACCAGTAGGTTCATCACATAAAATGGCTTCCGGCGATACTGCAAGTGCGCGGGCAATCGCCACTCTTTGTTGTTCGCCTCCTGATAAATTAGATGGATAATCATTTTCTTTTCCTTCTAATCCAACACTTTGCAAAAGATTTCGTATTGCTTCTTTCCGCTGTCTTGTATTCATTTTCTTTTTGGAATAAAGTAAAGGAAGCTCAATATTTTCCCAAACTCTTAAATGTTTAATTAAAGAATAGTTTTGAAAAACAAAACCGATATTACTTGCTCGAAGCATAGATAGCTGGCTATCTGTTAAAGTGGAAACAGACATACCATTATAAAGAAATTCGCCTTGATATGAGTGGTTGAGTAAACCTATAATTGATATAAGGCTTGTTTTTCCTGAACCCGATTTGCCTACAATAGCATAGCTGTTTCCTCGCTTTAGTTCCATATTTGCTTTGTTTACAGTTACTAAGGTATCACCATTATTCAAATTAACAGTCGCTACCAAGTTTTTTATTTGAATTAAATTTCCTCCATTCGTTTTTTCCATGTTACAAATTACTCCTTACTCCTTGGGTCAAGGTTTGGGGGAATAGAAGAAATTGTATCGCCCTCATTTACACCCGACAATATTTCTATATATGCACCATCAGTTGCACCCAGCATAACTTCTGTTTGAATTTGTTTTCCGTCATTTATTACGGTTACCATTCCCTTACCTTGTCTGCCCGCAATGACTGAAAGTGGTAACAAAAGCACATCTTTTCTAGTTTCGGCTGTTATGACAACGGTAGCACTTTGTCCGGGTTTTACATCAATATCTTTTCCAATTAAACATTGCAATGTGCTTTCTGCATTTTCTGATACTGGTACTACAACTGCAATCGCTTCCGTAGGTCCCACACCATCAACTACTTGAAACTTTGCTTTTAATGCTGCATTTTCCGGCAATATTTTCAAAAAATTTTCAGCTTCAATATTGAGAGCAAAACCTGTGTACTTAGCTGTTGCTAAGGGATAATTTTTGGGAACACTCTCATTAGATGAGATAATAGAAAGAATCGTTGCGTCAACTGGGGATTTTATTTCTTCTTCAGATACTTTCCCAATCACACCACCCTCAGTAATTTTGTTGCCGGCTGAGGAACAGGCTTCAAAAGTACCCTCAACAGAAGAACATAAAACAAAATCCAAAGCCGGAATGATAGTTGTGTGAGCAGATACCGTTGGAGTAAGATTACCGCGAGTAACGGATACCGTTTCAACGGATTGTACTTTTGGATTTACGTTACTGGTTTCATTTTTCTGCTCGTCAAAACAACAGGCAGATAACACAATTATTATCATACATAGCATAGGTAACGCCATAATTCGATTTTGGTATTTCACCAACATACCTCCTTGTTATTGTATATTATATTTCGTTTAAAGATAAAAGGCTTTCACCTTGATACAATAATTATATCAAAATAAAAGCCTTAATTTTGATGATTGTTCGCAAGAAAATCCTCTTTTTTGCTACGGAATTTCTTACGATTTTCCTACGAAAGTGGAAGTGTAACTATAAATTTTATACACTCGTCTTTACTATGAGCAACAATAGTCCCCTTATGTAGTTCTACAATATGTTTCGCAATCGCAAGTCCCAATCCGGCACCACCACTTGTAGTATTTCTTGATGTGTCAACTCGGTAAAACTGCTCAAATATTAGTTTTAGTTTTTCTTCTGCGATAGGATTCCCAAAATTTTCAAAAGTAATTACAATAGTGTTCTCTTGAAGTTCTGTGGTTATTGCAACTTCTGTATCTGTATAACTGTAAATTACCGCATTACGCAAGAGATTATCGAACACACGTTGTATTTTGTTTGCGTCGCAATGTAGCATAATGTCGCTTGTACTATTGAGAGTACATTTCAAATTTTTTTCCTTTAATATGGGCTTAAATTCATAGATAAGTTGTTCTAATAAACGGGTCAAATTTATGTTGCTGTATTGTAATGTTATGTTAGATAAGTTAAATCGTGTGATTTCAAAAAACTCGTTTATCAAATCTTCAAGACGTTCTGCTTTATCAAGAGAAATAGAAAGATACTTTTCTCTTAACTCCTGTGATATTTGTTGTTCATCATCATGCAGTAGTGTTAGATAGCCAATGACGGAAGAAAGCGGCGTTTTCAAATCATGTGCAAGGTACATAATCAAATCATTCTTGCGCTGTTCATTTTCCTGTGCAAGTCGCGCATTGTTTTCTGCTTCTTGCTTTAAGCGATTTATGTTGATAGCAATTTCGCTTAGTTCCGGTGAGAGTTCAATATAATCTACTGATTTATCAAATAGTTTTCCTGTTGCAGCTTGTAACTCGTAGACATAATTAACAACCTTTTTCAAAAGTTTATAAGTCAAATACAAAATGCAAACTACCCATAATATAAGCCCTACCATATAAACATAAAGTCCCCTATATATCAGGTAGTAATGTTCCACATATCTATCCAGTACCCAAGTAAGTCCCATATCTAACGAAACCGTACACACTAAGATAATTCCCGAACAAATTACACTCTGTAAGATATAACTTTTAAACAGGATTGTAAGCAGATAATTTTGTTCATTTTTATTCAATTTCATAACCTACCCCCCAAACTGTTTTGATAAATTTTGGATTTTTGGCGGGTTCATTTAATTTTTCTCTAAGCCGCCCTATATGTGCCATTACGGTGTTGTTATTATCTAAATATTTTTCTTTCCAGATATTTTCAAATAGTTCCTCAGTTGAAACAACTTTGCCTTGATGTTCACATAAATACCAAAGGATTGAAAACTCGATAGGAGTTAAAGATATTTCTTTTCCGAACAAAAAGCATTTATGCGTGTCCTTATTGATAATCAATCCTCTAATGTCATATTCACTTTTTGGAAAAAACTGCTTTTTTGTTGGATTGTTGTACTTCTGATAGCGTCTTAACTGTGTTTTCACTCTTGCAATGACTTCAAGGGGATTAAAAGGTTTTGTTATATAATCATCGGCACCTATTGTTAGCCCCATTATTTTATCGCCATCATCAATTTTAGCTGTAAGCATAATAACAGGGAAATAATAATTTTCTCTAATTTTTTGGCAAATACGGAATCCGTCTATATCAGGAAGCATAACGTCCAATATCGCCAAATCAATTTCCGTTTTCTGAATACATTCCAATGCTTCAATTCCATTGTAATATTTGTGTACTATATAATTATCGTTTTTAAGATAAACTTCAAGTAAATCTGCTATCTCTTTTTCATCATCTACAACTAAAATTTTTTCATTCATTGTCTACACTCCTTTTTATCCTTTTATCAAATGGTTTTACTGCGCTCTTGGGTATCAACCACATATAACCGATTTTTGAAACACCAGGTATTCGATTTTCTTTACAAAGTATCTGCACACGCCGTTCAGAAATACCCCATTTTTCCGCTGCTTCGGGACAAGACATATATTCCATATCGTAACCGTCCTTTCTTCAAACATTATCAATATAATTATACTCGGATAACCGAATAATAGCAAGTACATGATATGCTCTATTTCTATCCATACTATGATGTGTGTAATCATATCTTGAAAGAGAGATGAAATATACAATGTAGTTGGGTGAAATGATTATGAAGCAGAGCAAAGAAAAGTTTGATTTTAAGGCTTTCGGACAGGCTATCAAAGCGGCAAGAAAAGCAAAGGGAATTTCCCGCAACAGAAAGAAGCCCTTTACGCCGACTATGGCAGACTGAAAAAACAGGTCAAAGAGTACGACGTTATCAAACAGAACATAGACAGCATTTTACGGCAGCCAAGAGAACCGGAACGGGAAAAAGGAAAAGAACGTGGGGAGTAGCTTTGTTCATACTTGTATGATATAATAGTTCCTATCAAAAACAGTAGTTACATACCAAAGTGATACATTTTCAGCAAAGGAAGTGTCAGAGAATGGAACAGGAAATGCCGGACTATGAAACGATACGCGCCGCCGTTGTGAGCGAAAAATGGGCGTTGGAAAAAGTGCTTGCTTGTTACGGTGACGAAATCAACCGCCTTGCAATGGTAAAAAAGCGTCAGCCGGACGGAAGCGTAAAAGAGGAAATCGACGACGATTTACGGCAAACGCTCATACTGAAACTGTTAGAAGCTATCCCACAATTCCCAATAGAAAAGGAGTGATACCATGACACGCGGGGAAATTTGGAAAGACTTTTTTAAGAGAACCGTTTTGCCCGCCGTTATCGCATTGTTTTTATTCTTCATGTTTAAGAACGTCTTTACAGAGGACGGGCAGACCAATTACTTTTATGTGTGGCTGTGCTGCGGTATTCCCTTTGGTATTCGCCGTATGTTCGTATGGCTTGTACCGCATGGGTATGACATAGCCGGAACGGTGGGTATCATTGCCCTCAACTTCATTTTGGGCGGCATTATCGGTGGGGTCATTTTGATATGGCGGCTCGTCGTGGCTGCATGGT